>JAAUXT010106174.1_pt1 | contig 25924 bp, 10 predicted proteins | sample 7278171 | NCBI WGS metagenome assembly JAAUXT01 (sample SAMN14350112, study PRJNA611818) | marine sediment metagenome | isolation source: surface marine sediment (1.8m) | place: French Polynesia: Moorea | collected 2018-08
GACATAGGACAGAGGACAAAAGGGGGACGTCTTCTCTGAGTTGGCATATATATACCCAAAAAAAATTTGGCACTACCACTAAGTGCTCTTCCCTAAAGGGACTTCGCACAAAAAGAATCTCCTTTCTTTGTTACTGTCATTGCCAGGCCAAAATGTTATTACTTTGGAGACCTTCCTTGTATCACTCCCAATTGATAACAATTTCTTATTGCAGAACTGTCTCTGTGTGGAACAGGTGGTAACAAAGGCAGGGCGCTGTTCCTGGAAAATCTGGAATCCTCTTTTGGAGTGATTGCCGTGCAATTGCTCTGGAAACCTTTTGATTTGTGATTACTCGGCTCAGTTTTGAATTGGGGTTCACTTCGTTTTGGCATTGCTTTTGGTAATTTTGTTCTCTCCTGTCCTGATCACATTGCTGAAGTGTGTCATCGTTGTCGAAATCTTTGTCAACATCTCAGCCAAACAGCCCAAGGCCATCGCACCTGCAGTTGCCTTGCGCAATGCATTTTGTTGCAGGTTTCTTCGGAAACAAAATTCATAAACAACTTGCAGACGAAAAGTGATTTTTGGTGGTCAACAAGCAACATGCATACCATTGCAAATGTGTGCCTATTTCTCCTGTTCCGCACAAAATGCGTCGTCCCTTTTGGTGAAGGTTCACGACAAAGAATGTTTTAACCCTTTTCTTGCTTGGCAAATAGAGATGAGAGATTCGATGACCACTGAAAATATGAAACGCAAACACGCGTCACAATGGCCAACACGGAAGCCCAGGAAAAGCGCAGGTCAGACGCGGATTTGCCACAACAATGAAAAAGAACGGATTGAATGCACTGAAAAGGTAGAGTCCGAATTCATGTTGATGGCGCAAATATTTGCATTTAATGGGAACTTTTGAGTGAAATGGAAATAGTGTGTCCTTTCCTTGCTTCACCCGAGTAAAATGTCCTCATCATGAAAGATAAGCAATGCAGGGACGTTTCAACTCAGCAAATGAAATCACAATGAGGACGCGATTTTATGACAGAATTGGCCATTCGCTGCGGTGTCTCCTCGCAAGTTGCAGTTTTCTCTCAGGTGGGTGGGTACTCAAGGAAGCTTGCAACACATTGAAGGTTCGACTGTTCGGTTCAAGTTTTGCGATCCAAATGAGTTGCACATCGAGAAAAGAAGTCGGCAAGAACTCAACGGAGCATTATTTCATCAATAATTTAAATTGTTGCCAGCAACGATAGAATTTCATTTTTCTCATATTCAGCATATGCCATCACAATGCATCAGTAATCAAGTTGAGCCGCAGATGGTGACGTGTTCTGTTTTTTGCAAACGTGAAGTCAATATTGCACTTTCATACAAATAATTTTTTGCAGACAGATTAAAAAAAGTTGGTGCCAAAGTGAAACCCAGGAAATGTTTCGACATTTGTGGATGTCAAGAGGTGGCTCTGTGTATCAAGTGGAAAGGTTCAAAGGGTGGAATCCCGAATTTGGTCCACAGACATGTACAACTCGAATGTCAATTGATGCCTTGTGTAAGAGAAGCAATGTCAAGAAAAAGATGACACTTTTACTTCGTTTACCTTGTGTTAGTAATTGCACGTTTGGCGGCCAAAGAGCGAAAGCCCGGACTATGTTCAGGGGATGTACCAAGAACATTAACTGTCCTTTCCTGACAATGAGTTTTTCTAATCCAAACCGCCCTTTCACTTAAAGCCTTCATTACATGACGTTCCTATTTGTACATTTGCATCAAGAGTATCTCATTCAACTGAAAATACATTGAGAACAATACCGGTTCTCTCGGGAAAACGACCACGCTTTCAAACGTACAAAAGAAATGACAGTGACGTTCTGATTTATTACAGACATTCGATACTTTCCAAACCCAAGGTGGACCCAGCGTCCCCTGTGTATAGAATAAAGGGGCTGGGAAGTTGATTCTGTTTTTTCCTGCTCGACAGTTTCAGATCTTTTAATTCTTTCTTTTTGATTGGCAGACAAGTTTTCAACTTTCTCAAGTTCATCCTGGCAAGAACTGGGACACGTCTTGGTGAGGCGTTGAAATGAGTTTGGGTCACTCCTGCGTTGGAAGGCGACCCTGGTTGGGGTTCTTCATATTGGAAACTTCAGGGTCAAAGTGCAAATCCCGACCCAGACACATAATGAGTGTGCCTACCGTGGAGTGGGATCTTGTTTGTCAGACGCTGTTCGGCGGTGATTGCTCATTCAGTGGATCCCAGTCAAAGGGTCTTACCATGTAAACTGAACACAGTGGAGCAAGTCCGTGCGAGCGCAAAGTGAAACGCAGTGGTCGACCAAAGAGAGGTCGAGAATTGAGTTAACCTAGCAGCTTGGGAGCTGTTGGGCTCACAGAGAAGGCTGAACGCTTTACACAAGAAAAGTTAGATAAACATGCGGTTTACGACTTGAGTACCAGTCCAAAGCTTAACCTATGCAGGTAACATCTGCAGACTTCTGCATTTGGCACAACCAGTTCAACGGTCGTTGCACGAAGTTTTGCCTTTGCGAATCTCTACTCTACAAGAACCAGGAACATCTTGACCTTTTCAGGCGCTTGCATTCTTGGTCACTTCATTTGAAAGAACTGGACAATGTTTCAGTCTCAGTGCAAAGATGCTTCATTCGTGAAAGTCCAAACGGTGAAAATTACTCAAACATAACAGGCAATCATTTGTGGTTTGCAAGCATTTGTCACCGCGCACTGCAGCCCTTGAGTGTACCCGCTGGGTGGAACGATCGTGTTGGCTAATTGCTTTTTGAATGAAACAATAGTTTCAAATCACTGGGGTACCTTCGACAATGAGTGTTGTTCCCAGACTAATGAATACTTGATCGACTCAAACGCAGTCATGTTATCCCATTGGTGCACTCAAAGTCCGTCTGTGGAGACAAAAACTGACATTCAGTGATCAATTGTCGTGAGAGTCATCGAAATCATGGCAGATAAATATGCCCAAAGTTGTACGCCCATTGCGCTTGCTTTGCTCAAATTGTCAACAGGAGAAAAATAAATCTCAAAATTTACGCATCAGACTCAATAATGTTCTGTTTGAAGTTGAGAATATCCAAATGAGATCTGTGCAGTCAAAACAGCGTGGAAAACCTCTTTCACCCATTCAGCCCACCCACACTGAAAGTCAGATTTGTGTGTGCGTGATTCGCACACATTTTGCAATCAAAACATTTTTCTTCATTTTTGCGTCGTACCAGCCAGCCACAGCACGGACTGAACCGTGACTGTATCAATTTAGTTTTCATTCCGAGTTGGAAGCAAATGTGTGAGTTATGAAACCTGCAGCCAGTTTCTGGAGAAGATGACATGGCTGCATCCCATTCATCCACTGTTTGTTTTAGTGGTGTTCTCCGACTGGGAAGAATTATTCGCAGCCACAAAGAACATTCCCAGCAAAAAAACAAAATTGACAACTGTTGCAAGGATCGGAACAACATCTCCCACAACGTCTGTCAAATATGAATAATTTGCGATGAAACAGAAATTTGCTTTTCAGCGTGTGTGGTTGAATCGCAAGCAACACGACTGTAGATTCTTTGGACAAGACGGGAGTTTTGATGAAAGGTCAAAACATTCTTGCCGATTCTGATTTGGCGAATTGCTTGGCAATACTTTTCGTGACACACACACAAAAGTTCGAACGAGCTCGCACGTCACAATGAGATGCGTATTGTATCGTATCTTGGTTTGTAGTGATTTGTTCCTTCGTGTTGCAAAGAGAACAAATATCTCGAATTGGCTTCAGCTTACAAAAAACAATGAAAAAGTGGATCCTTCCTCCACCAGAAATTGTGCACATTTGCAACTCCTCGTTTTGAACCGATCACAATCAGGTGTTTGCGAGAGTTTGAACGTTGTTTCCGAAGATTAGCCTTTCAGACTGTCTGCGTTTGAAATTATTCGGTGAATAGCACAATCGCGAAAATTGTGCAAAATTGTCACAGTTTTCGGATTTTCTGATTGTGTATTGATGCTTCAAAAATTGGTGAACTGAAATAGTACCTGAGCCTCTCAAGCAGATATATTTGAATTTTTAAATTCGTTCTCTGCGTGAAAACAGCAAAATGAACACACTCGTTTGAGTGAGAATCACAGGATTGCACCTTCGAACGTGTGTTAGCAGCGACAATTCGAAGATGCGTATCTCAATTAATTGGATGAACTGAGTTCGGTGCAATGTATTTCTTATCAAAGCGCGTCTGAATTGACTCCCCGCTACTTGCTTGCGCGCTTCTTGCAGTGCTGAATCTGGTCGAGTGGATACAACCGGTACATCCAAATCCACCTGGTCGGTGTTTCCCGAGGGGGAGAAGGCTGGAACTTTGATGTCAACCTGTAACAGCGCAGCGCCCACTCAGAATTCCACTCGACAATGCGAGGCCTGTGTCCTGCGCGCTGTTTAGAGTGGGTTCATCAGTTAGTGCAAGGGGTTACGTTTTCGAGTCGGTGACTCCCTTGCCCCAAGACCTGAGGCGAGTTTGATTCAACTGCACACGCCGTAGGTGACCATTAATTAAAATATAGCCCCAAGGATCCACCATAAAGAAATTCAGAGCTGGGAAAAGTAGATATTCTCTTGTCTGTTTTGGTCTTAAACGCAGCGTTTGTGAATATTCTCAGGAAACACGAAACATCCTGTTGCGTCGCAGTGAATGAGTGGTTTTGGTTTTGCTCCTGACAATTTTGCTACCTTTGCTGAACTGCAGAATGCGCAGAGTGGCGCACTTCTCTCCTGAGTTCGTTGCGTTGGGGTGAGCCTCAATGAATCTTGCCAAATATGGTTGTAAATCAAATCTGCGCACAAACAAAAATCTGAAGCGAAGGTTAGAGTAAGGTGCACATGGCTGTCGCGTATTCAAACTAATTGCTGGCCTCGAACTGTCATTTGCCTCGATCCACTGCACTTGTATGCGATGACACTCAATATGGCCGTGCCATTTCATTTGCATAATGATAGTTTTGAGCTCGGGAGATAATTCAAGTTTTGAGGACGTGCAGGGCCAACCTCCCGAGCCCGAAAGCTGCGCGTCTGTCGGTCATGGGTCACATGACTGAGCGGGAGGCGGGGCCGCGCCGCTCGCTGACGGCTCAGTGTCGAGTTGAGCGCGCACGAGTTCAGGTGTGTCTTTGAACTGTTCCTGCTCACAGAGCGACCCTCGGTGTCTTCCAACTCGGTGCTTGTATGTACAGGTACACACACTGAATTCTTGGATAAATCTGCCAACTGAACAACAAAACTTGACTCGTCGTGTTACATCAAGATTGGATTTCGGGAAACTGTTGCAGCTTGCGTGGATACATTCTACAGAAAGGTTTGTCTCTTGTGGATTGTTGTTCGTGAGTAAATTCAGAACAGTGTGGTCCAGTATCTCAAATCATACGCTGTCAACAAACCTCTTGTCGGTTCACACCGACCCAAATTGTCACAAGTTGAAGAAATCTTAGCTTTAGAGAGGAGACAACGTTCAGATTTGTCAAAACTCGAACTCGTGTTTGCTATTTCCGTTTGAATATAAATGTTTCAGAGTGTATTGTGAAAAGCATCTTGGGTTTGACCGTTCGCAAGCACGTGCAGATTGACAAAAAAAAAAATAAAATGACTCGTTTCTTGACAAAATAGGCTGCTTTCATTTTGTTCGTGTGTTGAAATACTTGCCATGAAACAAGATGATGCACATGCATAATTGATACATTTCCTGAAAAACTAATGCCGCACCTCCTATCTTTTTTGCAGATGTAATAAGCTGCCAGCAGAAGAGAAATATTACACCAAAGTCAGCTAGGATCAGTAATCACAGATGAATCTTCGATCAATCGACTGAGTTGGGCAGAGGCGGAGACCGGGATTCATCAAAATCGACATCACCACAGCACAGAGCTTGATTTCAACCGAAGCAAAGAAAACTCTACTACATATTACATGTGGACGAGCACAACAAGCAGGCGAACTTTTCCCAAAGACTCTGCACTTCTGCGCGCAAGACGTTGAGGAGTGCTTAATTGAGCAGAACCCTGGAACAGAAGAAGTTCTGATGATCACAACTCTGTGATTCGATCCACGAGTGAAGGGTATTGAGGATCGTATTGACATGAGTGGATATTATTCATATTGACAAAAGGCCCATTGTTCTACGAGCAGAAGAGATCAAAATGATGTCGCCGCTTCTGAAGACTCCCCCTGCCCTACCTGCGGCGTCGAGGGGAGCATTAGCATTCCTTTTGAAGTCCCTGATCATGCTGAGTGTGTGCGGCGCGCTGCAGGCGCAGGCTCCGCTCAGGTACAACATCTCGGAGCAAGTTCCGTCGGGCACGTTCGTCGGGAACATCCGCTTCGACTCGCGCCTCGCGTCGCGCTACGAGACGGCCGTGTTCGAACAGCTGCGCTACAGCTTCCTGGACCCAAGCGAGGAGAACGTGCATCGCTTCTCTATCGACGCCATCACCGGGATCCTGCGCACCGAAGGCGTGCTCGACCGCGAGGACTTCTGCGCACAACGCCTCAGCTGCGTCGTGAACCTCGACATCGCCGTCGGACCTCGACAGTACTTCCAGGTGATCGGAGTGACGGTGACCGTCCTCGACGTGAATGACCGGCGTCCAGAGTTCCCGCAGGAGTCCATCACGCTGGAGATCGCCGAGTCCGCGTCCGCCGGAGCCATTTACAAACTGCCCGAGGCTGAGGACCTGGACAGCGGAAGATTCGGCATTCAGGGCTACCGCATGGAAACTGACTTTGACGACACCTTTCAACTGAACGTGATTGAAGTTGGAGGCCGCCCTTCCAAAATCCAACTGAAATTGCTCAAGAGTCTCGACCGCGAAGAGAGAGATTTCTACCGTGTCAACATCATCGCTTTTGACGGAGGCGAACCGCCCGAGCTGGGCGTGTTGGAGGTGAACATCGCTGTCGGAGACGCGAACGACCACGGCCCGCGTTTCCTCAACTCCACGTACAGGGTCGTGATCCCGGAGAGCGCGCGGCCGCAGGCGAGCGTCGTGAGGGTCTCCGCCGAGGACGAGGACATCGGCAAGAACGGCGAAATCCGCTACAGTTTCTCAGACAACGACCACGACGACGTGTTCGCGATCGACGCTGAGTCGGGTGAGATCACGCTGAAGGGCACGCTCGACTACGAGAAGCAGCAACGCTACGTCCTGACGGTGGAGGCGGCAGACGGCGGCGTCAACTCACAACCTGCCTACGCAACAGTGACGGTGGACGTGATGGACATGAACGACAACCCGCCGCAGATCAGCGTCAACACGCTGAGCGCAGGGGCCTCGGAGACAGCCGTCGTCTCTGAACTTGCGCAGGTGGGGGACATGGTCGCCTACATATCAGTCAAAGACCCCGACAGCGGGCTGGCGGGCCAGTTCCTGTGCAGACTGAATGAGCCCCACTTTCGCCTCGAGCAAACCCAACCCACAAAGTTCAAAGTGGTGACCGCCGGTCCTTTGGACCGAGAAAGGCAGGACGAATACGCTCTTGTGATAGAGTGCCAGGACCAGGGCAACCCCGCTCTCGTCACCACAGAAACCATTGTAGTGAAGGTGCTCGATGAAAATGACAACGCGCCAATATTTCCGATATCTACCTACTACGTGGAGCTGAAGGAAAACAACCACGTGAAGGCGTGGATCCTGCAGGTGAACGCGACTGAAAAGGACAGCGGGCGGAACGGCGAGGTGCGCTACGCGCTCGGTCAAGACGCGCACGATCAGTTCACCATCGACCCGCTGTCAGGCGTCGTGCGGGCAAACGCCGTCTTCGACTACGAGCAGACCGACCAAGTCATCTTCTCGGTCATCGCCTACGATCTGGGCGATCCGGCGCAGTCGACCACCGCCACCGTCGTCTTATCCATCCTCGACACGAATGATGAACCCCCGAGATTCACCGAGGACTCGTATCGCTTCAATGTGCGTGAAAATCAGCCCGTTGGCATCGAGATAGGCATGGTGTCCGCCTCTGATGCAGACTCTGATCACAACAACAGAATCGAATACGCCATGTTGCCGAGCAAATCAGCCGAGCTGTTCACTGTTGATACACAGACCGGTCAAGTGAGGTCGAAAGCACAGTTGGACAGAGAGGAGCCCGGGCAAGCTCTTTATCACGTCACTGTGATCGCCAACAACGTCGGCGTCACGCCGCCGCTCAGCGGGTCCGCGACGGTCACGATCGAGGTTCTGGACGAGAACGACAACGCGCCCATCATAGATTACCCGAACTCGCTCAACAATACGCTGTACATCTCGAGTCAGGTGCCGCTTGGCTATGGCATCGGGCCGCTGCAGGCCCATGACCTAGATGTCGGCGACAATGCAAAACTGACCTTCCACGTGTCGGGCGGAAATGAGAACGGCGCTTTCGTCATTGACCCTGACACCGGTATGATTGAAACCAACATCAAGCTGCACGACTACGACCAGAAGACCTTCAGCGTGGAGGTATCAGTCATGGACCACGGTTTCCCGCAGCACATCTCGAAGCAGATGCTGCATATTGTGGTCAACAAGTCGATCGCTTTCGCATACGAGGAGCAGAAGTCGATGCTGAGCACGACCAACATAACGATCGTCGTGTCTCTGTCCGTCGCGTCCGTCGTCGTCATCATCATCCTGGTCATCGCGATCGTCGCGGTCCGTCGGAAGGGACGGCGCAAGCAGCAGCAGCACGTGTACCGCTGCCGCGTCGAGGCACAAAAGCGCGTCGCCGACATGAAGAAGGACTCGGCGGCAGGAGGCGGGTCGCGCCGTAGCTCCGTCGCCAGCTCCGGCTCGTCCGGCAAACAGCAGAACAAGAAGGAGGTGAGCTTCCGCCTGCAAAAGGAGGGACCAGGCGCCCCGACCAGCGCAGAGAAGAAGAGTCTGTGGCCTGGTGCTGCAGGAGTCAACAGGAGCAAATGCGATGTGAGTACATTCTCTTCACACTCCCGCGCTCAAAGATCTGTCGCAACATTGACGCATGCGATGACCGTGAACGCACTTTTTGTCAAACATCTTGTTACTTGGCTAATGGGTTTTCAAGCAGACGAACCGGGTTTTTTTTCAATAGATCTGCATGTTTTTCTTCACTTGACAAGAAGCTTCATTGTGACAAAAGACAAAGAGCAAACAGAACGGAAAAGACAGGTCGCCGTTTCCACAACAGGTAAAACAGCACAGAGTCAATTTGTCATTGATTGGGTGCAAAAAAAATTGATTCTGGCCAAGAAAAAACCCCAGAAGGTTCTTCAGATCTGATTTCACAGAAGACACATGTTTCAATCAAGCCTATCACACAGCGATATGTTTCAATCGGAGAAATGTCAGTTTTGTTGATGTGCGAAGGATGTGGTGGATCGTCAAGTTATTGACACTGTGCAGATAAAGTTATCAAAGCAACATGGTAGAACACGGTGTACCTCCGGCCAAGTTATTTGTTGCCGGAGTTGTACATTAATTTCAATTATTCGTGGCGTCCCAAGGAAGACAAACTCCCGCCGGGAATGGAATGGAACTCCAACCCTTTTCCATACATCAGCAGCGAATCCCTGAGCACGAGAATTCCCAGTTGTGTTGCTTGCTAATGTGTTTACGCTGGGCCTCTGCAAATGGTCCTACAACTGAACCGAATGCAGGTTATTCACTTGATTAGTTCAGGGATGGAAGCAAGTTAGGCAAGGGCCAAACTGATGAGACAGGAAGGGCTCTACTTTGGCAAATTAGTACTTTTTACATCACGTTAGACAGATGTTTTGGTTCAAACCTGGCAGCAATGAGGGAGGCTCCACAATGTAATTAATATCCTCGACTTATGTCACGGATCGCCTCGGGTTCTTGAGGCGGAGACTGGTGGCATTGTGCTCAGGTGCTCAGAAGGCGCGGGTTCGCTGAATGAACTTGGAGGGTCTCCTCATCTCACGAAGGTCAGTGTTTTCGTGAATGCAGTCTTGTGCGTGTCAGTGCCAGAAGTGCAGTTTCCACGGCTTTCCACCTCCAGCTATTCGCAGTGAGCGCCTTTTTAGCGCGAAAACGATGGGCGCAGTTGCTATGTGAGGGGCAAACTTCGTAGACCGCTCTTTGTGTCGCTTTGGCTTGTTTGCCTGCTCTGTGGCTCTGAAAGACGTCACAATGCTGTTGATCAATGATCAAAATTACTTATTCTGCAGGTGCGCAAGGTCTCCCGAGTGTGCTGATTTAGTGAGTTTTCAGAACTACTCCCAAGCTGGTTGAGAGCACATTGCAACTAATGGTGCGTTCATCAAAGGCTCCGAGTTGCAGAGCTCAACATGGTTGCATAAGAGAATCCCAGGGGGTGAGAGGGCATGTAGTCTGACTCGGGTTTGTCAGACAGAGAACTGTGTTTGATTGGAGCGTATCAAAGCTTGACGTCTGCTTTGTGTCGGCGACTGCAGTGATTGCAGCAATTACTCCACCTGACCTGCAGACATCGGGCTGACACGGACGGGTCTCACTGGGAACGTCTCCCTTGTTCAAAGAAACCAAATTTTCTTTGTATTTCCTGCCAACAACCATCAGTAGATTTTCCTGTGGCATGACGGAGGTTTCTTTCACTCTTGAAGGATATTTTGCTCCACCGACTGCGGGCCGCACATTGCATGGACCCGTTCAGAACGTTCAGCACCTTGCTGGGATGGTCTTCAGGGTCCGGTTTGACTGTGGGAGTTGTAAAGACGATCCCAAGCCCCTGAGCAATTAACTAAGTGGCACCGTCTGAGCACCAAATGTTTTATAAATGTGATAGCTCAGTCTTGCCGTGAAGATTGATGCAAATTCGGATTCATCGGTGATAATGGCCTGTGCGCTTCCTTTGTCTCGAAGGAACCCGCAATTACAACAGCGCCACTACAGTTCGGAACAAGCAACACACAAAGTTTGTGCGAATCCACAATGAACAAATGAGACACGTTGGGCCAGTTTCAATGATTGATAAATTGGCGCAATCTGCTCGAACTGGCTGTGTTTGCTTGAAGCAGGATATGCAGAGTCTGCAAGTTACACCCTCTTTTGTCCGCAAACTTGCGAACGTTGCAGTAAATTGCTGCAGAAACTGATTTTGTGATGTCCGAACCATGTTGCACAATGGACCAACCAGGCCAATGCCACACAGGCCATGGTAGGCCTCCAGACTGTCAAGTATTTGGACGAATATGTGGCTCGTAAAGCTGCCTGGGCAAAACAGAACCAACTGTGACCCACGACTGGTGTCTGTGATGGGATTCCAAAATCTGACATCTGTGTCCATGAACGTGACTGATAACAATCCCGAAAGAAAGCGATCTCGATTCTTTTTGTGTCCACTCGGTTTGTTCGTTGCTCTGTGCTGTGATTAACGTGACAATGCAGGAAGATAAAGTCAGATGCGCACGTTACGCAAAGCACGTTTTCTGGGAAGCGAATAAATCAGCTGTATCACTGTGATCAGCCGATCGCGATGTGTTCAATGATCAGTTCAACTCAAAACAGGTTTTTGCTCGCCTTGTTTCAGCTATGAGAAGAGAAAAAGACTGAATACGAAAAGTCAAAATAATGTCTGCGGATTTTTTTTCCAAAACAAGGGTGACTCCAGCTGTGTGTGTTTGCACCCACAAATCAGAAACAAGATACGATCTGGGGAATACAGTGTAGTGCATTCCCATTTTTTGTGGAGAATGGAAAAAGGAAACCAATCTTTGATTTGGCTTTCATATTTCTTTCTGATCTACTCGCGCTTCAGAAAACGACTGAATTGAAACGATGCAGGAATTTCTGAAAAGAAAGCGCCTTGACCCTAATGCGATTAGATACATTTTCTGTGAGGCTGTGGGAGTGTGATTGTACTTTCTGCACAATGCCTTGCAGCCTGGTGGGTTGGGACTTTACCTCCAGCGGTGACTTTGATCTCTTAACCATCACCTTCTGATTCTCTCCGCGGAGCCTCTTGAAGAAACCCCATTTGTGGCCTGAAAGAAAGTCATGTCAAAGTCTACATGAAGGACTTTGCAAAACAAGCAAAAAATAAATTGGCAAACGCATTTTGGGGGTTTGAGCAAAGATTCCGGCTTCTTTGCGAACTTGATACTCCAGCTGCTGCGGATTACACCACAAAAACGAATATGCTTCCATGAGATAAAAACTGCAAGAAAACAACAAAAGAGCATTTCCCATATCCAGTTGCCAAACTCAGGCGTCTCTTTCTGTCAAAAAGTCGTGCTTTTGCGCGCTCTGCAAAAAAGTGGCCATTTGTAGACACAATGTGTTCAAACGAATGTCAAGCGGCACTTTTGAAACGTCACCCAAGGTTGAACGAAGTACGAACTATTTCTCAACATAAAGGGTTTCGCCGTTCTGAGGGCACAATTACCTTTGGCTGTAATGAGTGCCTGAGCATGATAATAACGCAATTTTGTTGAGTCCTTGCTCTCAGATGAATTTTGTACTTTGTACTCACTCATCTCTCTGATAGGCAATAGCGCTTTCAGATACGTGACCAAACAGGTGTTTGCATAACTTATGCTTTCCGAATCATTAGTGGCTAATTACAAAGTGTGGTCACAGAACAGAGGACTTCTACAGTGTCAGTCGAGCAGACAGTCGGATACTTGCTCATTCAGGCATCTGAAGATTTTGAAAAGATACTCGGGTAAACTGCAATTACGCACGGTGCAAAACAGACCACCCCGGACTCGTCTAATCATTCGAAGGCATTCCACGTAAAACCTCCTTTAATAGAGGGACATCGACTCACCTTGATGAGTCTATTCCCAAGAAACGCCAACAATTCCATCCAAGACAATGGTTGTCAGATCTGACAGATGAAGAAACATGTTTTGAAGACAATATTAGTCGTCTTGTGCTTGCATGCAGAACTGCAGAGGCTACGACGGGTCAGCTCTTTCCCTCTCGGGTCGTGCCACACAGAAGCATCCCGACAGAAACTTCTCTGCTTTTGCTTCTTCTTGTCTTATTACTGAACAAGCATGCTCACAAAATCCCCAGAAAAGTGTTTAGAATGCATGGTTTGAACGCTGTTTTCCCCTGATCGTTTCAGATCGGGAAGCCGAACGTATCTCAGGGTGCACTCCACACGCAAGTTGCACGGGGTCCTCACTTCCCCACTCCGTTGAGTGTTTCCGAGCTCGGAAGCCACCACCCACCTCACAACAAACAATGGCACAACCGACATCCACAGGTAAAAGTGCTTTTCTGGGTAATTAAATTATTGGGAATAAAGCAACACAAATAAGGTAATAAGTACTTGCTATTTTATTGGAATATTTGTGGATTGTGATATTCTCGTAAGCTTTGACGCTGACGACCAAGTACGCAGTTCGCATGGTGAAACTCTTGTTGACAAAAACGACCGATCATTGGAGCAAAACGGCGGCTCTTGCAAGTGCATGCTTTTGTGGACCGGAGTGCACTTTCTGACGAATAACTGCACATTATGTCCCTGGGTCGTCAAAGTTTGCGCACCCCATGTGGCATGCAATATACTCCAAATGCGGAGGCATTTTAATCACAAGGTCCAGGAGGCTAAAATTACAGGCTGCACTCATAAATTAATGACCTGTGTATTTATTGAATTTTTATAAAATTGGGGAATTTCTTTTGGCTTTGTCTCTTCGTGGTTCGGGTCACTGGGTTTCAGGTCCTTCTGCGCGCAATGTGCTTTTACGACCTCATTTGTATATTTTCGTGCAAAACGTTCTGTTGTTGCCACTGGTCAAGATGCTCGCAGTTCGAAAACGCACCATTTCACTGACAACAAAATTTACAGCGAAAGTAGTTTGCATGGCACACACTTTTGTTGAAATGTAAATGTATTCATCGCATTGCGCGAGTGTGTGTTGACTGATGTGTTTTCAAATTGAAATTGTGGTGACTTTTGCACCGGTGGTTTGGACTTGTCAACTGTCTACCTTCATCGGCACTTTGCATTAGCACCGTGCATGCACACAAGGAAAAGGGACACAAATCACTTTGTCGAAGACATAAATCATTGTCATCTGATCCTTTTGTAGAAAGAAATCGAAAAAAAAAGGCATGAAATGCAGCACTTTGTGCGTATTGACAGGCGTTGGTCAAAGGACCCGACTGATCATCCAAATTCTTTTCTGAAGTTTCCCCTGTGAGCAAGGGGGTTTCACGCGAAGAACAAATCGCTGATCCAAACGCGAAGACCGCACGCTGTGGTCCTGCGATGTCGATGGCTGCGGTGGTGTGAGTGGAACGCCTTCAATCACAAAATCCAGTAAATCACGTTCATGTGGGGATTATCCAGTCTCGAGATGTTGGCCACGCCGAATTTGCATCGCATGAATGAAATTGATAAGAATCCACTTGGAAGGATTGAAATTAGATCCTGGATCCAAGTCTTGTCCATGCGCTCACAGACAGGTGTGTGCAGGTGCATGTCACCCCCTCGGGGCTCGAATCTCTCGCAGGCTGAACTCAACACCGTGGCCTTCATTTGTGCAGGACTGCAGAACACCCTTTTTAATTATTGATGTGATAACTTGCAATGGATGATGACACTTGTACCGCTGCAAACATGAAAGCTTGACCCCGAAGGGGTGTATTTCAAAGCAGCACACCCCTCTTAGCTCTTCCGTTTCAAGTGGCTATGAAACGTCGGTGTCAGGAGGCTATCTTCTCAACTTACTGCGGCTTCATTAGCTGCAGTGCCTCATCTCGCACTGCATTGCTGCAGCAGGTGGAGATTGATTCAGGGCCAGCGCTTTGGTGAAATTCATCCCGAACTGTTGGGGGTGTCTTCATCACGGCAAATGATCTAAACAGCTGCTTGTTGGGAAAGAGTTGGGAAATAAAAACGTCTTGTGGGCAAGAGCCCGAGAGGTGGCAGAGTGAAACTTGTGTCCAAATTATGGCTCCGAACAGAATGCAGTGACTGCTGTTTGCACCACAGTTCTTCCACATATGTTGCAGTTGGTCATTAGTCGCCAAACAATCTGTTATTTTAGATTGGAACAGGCTATTGAAAGTGAATTAGACGTAATTTGGTCTCTGAATCAAATGTCTCGGTTGGCATTGCCCGAGGCACATCCAGCCGCACTATTGCCGACTGGACACAGACTGTAGGGGTCCTTGCGAGTGACTGAGGGTTAGTGAAGGGGGCAGAACAAACAGTCCGCGCGGCTCCCCCTCCCGCGGATACTCCGTGCCCCGTGGGCTGCCTTCATCAGTCTGCACCGCAACAGAAGCTCGTAGTCCCCGCATCTGCTGTTTCCACCCTGTTACTTTCAATTTGTGTCTGACCCTGCACAAAATCAGTTCTGCACCACGAACTGACCTGCTGCTTTGGGGGATGGTGCTGCGTGTTTTCGCCCATTACTTTAAATTCATAGCTGAGATTTTTGTGCTGGAAGTTCACTTCAACCAGAAGATACATTGATTCGTGTTTTGGTCAGTGAGCATTGGACGCTGATGTGGAAAATCCACGCGCTGAAGCCTCAAATCCTCGAAACTCGCAGCGCCATGCGTGCAAACATCAATTGAAGGTTGCACATGCAGATTTGTGAGACTTGGCGTTTGCACAATCTTTCCTCTGCGAAAGAGTTGATTTGTCCCTGAGTTGTCTCCTGTGAACTCTTGTTTCCTTTGGGCAGAATTTGTTCGAATTGAAGGTGACAGGCAGGGATTGACGCGCTCTAAACAGGTTTGATGCGCCATGCATCAATACGACACCTCGCTGCAAAAAGAGAAAAAAACAACACTTGAAGATGGGTTTTAGTCCCCGTGCACGTTGGCTTCTGTCTTTTGCAAAGGAATCTGCGTTTGGTTTGCACATTCGGTCTTTTGTGCAGTTTTCCCACAGAGAGTACTCGTAGATTCGGATTCAACATGTTCGCAGGGTCTCTTGTTTCCTTCAGCCTTGGCTTGATTCATTTTGAGCGCTGGAGGAGGCTGAGACAAGACGGGAAACTTTCTGGTGTTTGAGGCGTAAATCACCGCGCTCTGTGCCCAAAACGATGTTACCTGTTGTCAAATAATCAATGGCTTATCACACACACGGTTCTTTTGTTTGAGACCGGCTGGAATTTTGAATGCTGTGGGGCTTTAGAGGTTTTTTCCGCTCGGAGGTTGGACCATCTTCGTTTGATCTACGAGGCCTCATTGTGAAATGTGTTTTTTGTACTTTTCATGATGTGGAATACGGGTAATTGCCGCGTTTACCTGTGGCTCGTGTGCAACGTGCAATAGACATCGCTTTCAAAGGCCCATCTTTCCAAAATTTATGAAACATAATTCATCAATTTCACTCTTCGATGGAGTGCGAACATTTGTTCTGACCAAGAAATTCCCAGTCTGCAAGTTTTCGTGCATTTTTAGCCAGCAAAGCAAGAGACGTTCATCGGAGAGCGGTCTGAAAAGTGACGCGTCCATTTTTGGCCAGGGGTGATCTGTTGTGCTCAGGAACAATAACCTTGACTCGCAGACTGGGAGACGAGAATCATCCGACTCTATATCTCTTGACGGCCCCTCGCACAAAGGCATTGTTTTCATCACTGCTCTTCGCAAATAATTCCAGTTTTTCTCTGCTTTCTTATCGGATACCTTACGGGCTCAAAGATAAAGCAAAATACAATCAATCCCCTTTTCTTCTCACCACAAGGGGCAGAGAGAAAGACAGGCCAACCGTTTACGAGCGTGCAGACATTCTGAACCCTTGTTGCAAGCCTTGGGAAACAAAGATCGGTGTTTTGCCTTTTTATCAGTGACTTCCAAAGCACTTGGCTTGTTTTCAGACCACTTACTGAGACCTGGTGCGAAAAATGATCAGCCAATTTTATCCAGTGGCAGTCGCTTGTCTGAAGTGTTCCAGGTGTCTCATCAGTTGCAAGATTTTACAGACGGCCGTGCTGCTTTGGATTGCAAAATGTTGCTCAAGTTAAGATAAAGCAAAACTGGCTTTGTCCAGAAATTCTTCTTCGCCAAATTCATTTCGTTCAGCTGTCCGACTGCTCTTGCTGCAGGTTGATGTCGCACCTGGTGTTCACTTGCAAGGAGCAAGAATTCAGCTCACATCCGTACAATATCTTCTCTTTACATGTTGGTCATTGGTAATTTACAATAGACCTGCACAAAATACGCGTGGACACCATCACTCAAAGGTCCTAGAATTGCGCTGGAGGTGAGCTATCAGTGTCACGTCTGAGTTGTTCAACAATGACAAATGAACAAATTTGATCGAATCTGAGTGCAGATCAAAAGGCCACGAAAACCCCGGGACAATCGTTTGTATCCATCACAGGAAGATCAAGGTTCCTCAGAACTGCTGACCGCCCCGAAGCGCTCTTCTGTCCATCTGCCATGTACGAAGCTCCGCTGGTTCCAACATCTTTGAAACTTTTCACACCTGCGGCACACCAGAGTATTGCAACCAGATAGAATCGGACAATTTTTCTTGATGGATGTAGACTTCGGTCCTCGACATTTTAACCTGTTTGCTTGCATTCCACACGTCACAGGACATTGCATGAATCGTGTGGGCGTTCTTGTTGGAGATCCTTGGACACTGAAGTGTCGCTTCCCACAAGTCGTCTTGTTTCCTGACATGGAGGCTGAACGACCAATTCTTCCACAACAGAGTTTCAGCGACGTTCTGTGATGAGGCTGACTTTGGTTTCCCGCAGTCCTTACGATCACAGAGCGACGGTGTTGGTTAATTTTTGTGATATATCTTGGGAAGGGAAATGAACCTTGTGGAGCGACTGAAGCAGTCGTTGGCGAGCAGTTGTTCTTTCATCAAATTAGCATTAATTCGACAAAGACAGGTCATTTCCGAATATGGTTGCGCCTCACCATGTAATCTCCGCTGCTTATCAACACCGCCACTGCCGTGCAGCCTATCGGAGAGACCAATATATTGTTACTGTTTCAAAGAAGACACATAAAATTGAAGTTTGTGCCAAAACACATGTTGGCTTTAGCCTGAGGCTGTTACTCTAAGGAAGCTTGTATCCTTTCATAAAATTGCCTTGCAGCGTTAAAAAGAGAAAAACGTTCACAAGAAAGGGCAGCCGCTCGAAGAATACGTTCTTCTGTTTCCATTCAGGCTGTGAAATTGCCACAAACTCTTTGAAAAGTTTGGCAAGTGTAAGGACTCGGTCCTTTGCAAGTGTTGTGATCATGAGGAGCTGTAAATCCACGACCTCGGCCTTTCTGTTTCTGCAATCAAGTGTCAACATTTTATGAGATTTGGCGTCCTTTCTGGACAAAGGCAACTTGCTGATTTTATCACCTTCAGTGAAAGATGCACCATGGAGTCTGAGGAAGCACTTGCGGCAAAACGTTTACGATGGAGCTGAGTCGTCATGACTTTTCCCTTCGGAGGAACTTCAGGTCATAAAATGTTGAATTTAGAGTTTGAGTTGGGCTTGACTGTTTGTCAGCGTTTACGTAGAACGACACGTGGGTCTGCAGAGTTTCGTGCTTGAAAAGGTCATGTTGTACGAGAGGCGTTTTTGTTCAGTTCTGTCTGAGTGGGAACTGTCTGAGGCACGAAGTGGGATAAATGCTGTAATTTTCATGTCAGCTTCTCTGTGCAATGTGTAGGCCTGTTTTAAATCCCGCAATATGATACACTTAAAACCCAAATTAAGGCGCTTGCATGATGTGAGCTTCTTCGACAAGTTCTTTGAGCATAATCGAAGCAAATTGCGGTGTATTGTATTTTCAAGGCTCAGATGGCGCAGCACATGTACACCTCAACCTTGTGCCTGGTCTTTGAATTCAAGCTTTGGATTTCAACCCTTCGAACCGTTGCACGAGTTGTTCTCAAAACCTTGCTGATCCAAGTGAACAAACCAAACAATGAAATCACATCATTTTGGATTCTCCCATTCCAAAGTAAATTGTTCAGCAAAGGCTTCGTGTGAGTAATTGGATTCTGATCTGTGACAAACACAACAATATTTTCAGACAGAATATCGGATAGACCGTCCACATCAGCAAGGCGAAACCAATTTGACGCTTTTCATAACAGAGTTTCAATAATTCAGGTGCCCTTCCTTCACATTCACCGTGAAAGCGTCTGGCGTAGCTTGTTAACTTGCAGAAGTGATCCCTTTGGGCTAATAAGGGTGAAGGTTTCCACAAACAAAGTATTTCTCACACAGTTGGCGCTTGTCTCAAGAACACAAGACACTTTTGTAAATGGACCCAAGCTTGTAAAACAAGTCAGAAACACGGAGGTTTCGTGTACATTGCCTATCTCTTTTGCTTTAGGCAAAGGAAGCGGTTCCGTCGCTAAAGTATGAAGAACTGACTTGCAGAAACTGGCATGTCGTCAAAAATAACACACTTTGCAATGTCGAGTACGGGGTGGACTGGCTGTCAGTAAGTCGACCGTCCACTGGCACCACGTTCTTGTGATAAAATCAGGTAATGATCGCTCTTGGAATTTCTATGGGGTCTGGGCTTGAAGAAAAATGCAAGAGCTGGGCCGAGAAAGAGAGGCTGGAACCACAAACTTTAATTGTAGCTCTGTGCCGTTTGGGAAACTCGCCTTTGGCAGTTCATTCAGTCTGTCTGTGGCTTAAACCTCACACGTACGAGTATTCAATGTCCTCAGCATGGACACACTTTGCGTGTGTGTCGACAGAAAGGAGTTGTGTGATTGAACAGGATCCCTTTTCCTTGGGTGAGAACTCATTTATGCAACAATGAGAGCACATAAATACCAAATAGATCTGCAGCTTTTGTGACAGTGCGTTCGGCTGAACAAGTGACTCACTGATCCCCGATCACACAGTTGCGTGAGTTTCACTGCAAACTGAACTCGGAGTTTTCACTTGAGATGTGAGCGCGTGGAATTCGTCGAGTTCGGACTTGGCGAACAAAGGACAACAGTCACCATGTCGTCGCGTTGTGCCCGTCGAACCAGCTGCGTCACGTCAGGTGGGAATTCGCCCCTTTGCCAGCTTTTGACCCAGGCGACTGTTTTGCACTTGCAGGGCGGGCAGAACGACAGTCGCGAGGAGCAGGACTCGGAGAGCAACTACTCGGGTGAGGTGTCCAACACGGACAGTGGGCGCGGCCCCAGCGAGGAGGGAGGCGACCATCACAACAACGGTAAGATGCGCCGCTCATCTATAATGCAACGCTCCCTGTGGCTTCTGCGCAATTCATCACTTAGCCGAAGCTTGCCTCCAATTTAAAGAGACAGTCGCCGGCCCTTGTTTCAAGAAAAACAAGACAGCAGCAAAAGCCTGTTTGTAAATGGAGGAGACATGCAGGAAATACAAGCAATTAGATCTATGAAGACCACCGCCCCGCGGACCTGCAGTAAAAGGAAAATGGAAACTGAATCAACACGAGATTCATGAGCAAGAATCAGGGAGCTTGTAATGAATCGCTTTTGATGCAACAAATTGAATGTTGTTCCAAGGCACCGGTGGAGTCCTGGACAAATATGAATTTTTCAGAACCGAACAAATTGTGTGTCTCATCACGCAACAGAACTGCACACTCCCTGCTTCGACGTGAATACGGACGTTGTTCTCTTTCAGTGTGGACTTTTAGAAATACGTCCGGTCCTTTCCCGACGTGCCCCAGTTGCCAGACCGGTGACACAGATACCATTTGGTCACCTGCTGTTGGCTCTCTTGAAAGAGCAAATTTGGTCGTCTGTGCCACCGATTGGCAAAAGGGGCACCACACGGAATGAAACTTGCAGATGCTGAAACTCGCCAGTGTCAACATTTTGATATCATTGTTCACGCTCTTGAGTTTCCCTTTCAGGTGCTCAACCGTTTCACACCCAGGAGAGTGCCCGGGTTCCCGGCTTCACCGTGATGCCAGCCAAACCCATCCCAGGGCCGCACTGGCTCCACCCGTCAGCGCCACATTCTCACATAGGAAAGCCGCCTCCCCCTCTTCCCAAAGACAGCCACAGGTACAGCCCCAGTACCTTCAAAGGCCCATACGGGGCAGGACCGAGTACAAGCACCGGCATTCTGCCTGGCAACAGACACACAGTTGCCAATGGAAACCCACCAAGGCCTCCAAAGACCTTGGCATCGCCACCAACGTACGGACAGTGTGTTCAACCCTCACAAACTCACAGTCAAAATCCGTACGAAAATCACAGATTCAACACCAAAGACGCAGCAGTCCCTCACCCCGCAGACAACAGAGGGTCGGGACGGACGTTGCAAAGTTGGAACAGCCAAAACGCCGAGGACGACGGTGCGAGCACCACGTCCGGCAGCTATGTTGTCGACTCGTCCGATCTCTTCCTCGAGGACTACCCGCCTGTACGAGGAGTCGTCGTGTGAGTTCTCAATCCAAAACTACTGAGATTCGGAAGTTCCAAGTTCAGCCAAGGCACAAACGTGCAAACTGGACGTCTACCACGCTCAGCCGGCCGCCTCTGTTAAATTCAATGTAGCTCAGCGTGACGTTATCTCCCAGTAATCTGTCCCCAGGCGTGAGTGAACCCTAACATCGTGAACGAACAACGTCGACACCCTCCGATGTTCGACCGTGACTCTCGTTCATGTGTGCGTTCGTTGCGTTTTTCATCAACGTGGGCCTTGGCATGCTGAACTTCGTGGTTCTTGCGCGCAAGTGAATGAATACTCATGCTGCTTGTCGTGCGATGCAGTTTTTTGTGTGCCAAACTGAAACTGACTTTTTGTTTTGAACACACGACAGCAACTGCATTCTAGTGGAGACAAAATGGTCTGCACATTCACTGGTAGTTTCAAGTCACTCAAATGAAACTGACTGTGATTATTCTCAGGTGCTACATTCTTCTGGATGTTTTGAATCATTTCTCTTGAAGTGGAATAATTCCCACGATTGCAATAAGCAGCGTACAATTTACCTTTTACGCCAGTGTTTTTTTTCGTCAGAGAATGGAAAGGTTGAAAAATCTTGTCCCTGCACAGCTGTGTGTGCGGGGTACTGATCTATATTCATGCACAAAACGTACCCTCGTTGCTTTTTTTGTTCGCTTTCGTCCAAGTTCGACCAACGATTGAATGTTTGGCGCACTTTTGCGAAAAACATCTTGTTGTCTTCCACGCATTCTGAAAAAGTTTGATTTGCAGCCTGATTTGCCAAGGAAAGCCAAGTGGTGGCACGTCTCGTAAATACACTGCCGAAATGCGTTGTTGTTGTGAACAAACGTTGCAAAAACTCACGGTGTACATACTCTTCGATGTGTATTTAAAACATTTTGTTCAATAAATTTTTGAAGCTTTCTTCTGATGTCAAAAGTGTTGGTCGCAGTTTCTTTATTTTTCGGAGGGGCCATCTGACTCAAGGGAAAAAGACTCACTGTTGTTGGAAACTCACTTCAAAACCATGCGCCTGACTATCCCTGGAAAGCCGACAGCCACACGAAGGCAAAGCGAAACGAAAAAGTGCTAAAAGAATTTGTGAAAAAAATTTCCCCTGGAAACTTCTAAGGCAAAGCAATCCTCAACTGAAGCTCTAGTTTCCCAACTCACACGTTTCTCTTTCACAAAGACTGACAGCCATTCCTACAGGTGAGCAGGTTTTCATAACACCTGGAAATTACAGGCAGGAGTCATCTGTCTTCTGAGCGGCTTTCAACACGTCAGCCTGCACTTAATAACTGAATTCTCGTTTTCTGCAAATGTGTCTGATGCTTTTGTCGGCTTAGTGAATCAGCCCGCATTTGACAGACATTTGTAAGGATACTTTTAATTTGGCACACTGAGCGAGCTCGTTTTCGCAGCCACAGACAGGGCAGGGTCGGTTAAACCCCCACAGATCCGTCAAAGTTTATGACACAAACACCAAAACGACACCAAGAGCCAACCATTCTTGGTTGGTGTGGGACTGAGCGACTTCAAAAATCTGACTGATGACTGATAAAGATGGAGGCAATCAGAGCCCAGCTTTCACTCTCGTGTTACAACTTGCAGCGAAATTTATCCCTGTCTCAAGAAATCAGCTTCTCATCTCAAACTGGGCCACAATTCGGAAAAGCAAGACAAATGGGGTGCTTTTCAACCATTAGTCCCTTGAAAGGTGTTAAAAGGCTTCACAAGTACCGGTTGCTTCGGGTGTTCCTGCAGGGAGCGTCTGTCCTTCCCCAGTGCAGGTTTAGTCGCGCCAGGCCGCACCAGCGAACGAACCTCTTCCCCCAGGTCTCCACTTCCGCCAAGTGGTTCCAGTTCAAAGTGGGCAAGGCTTCTTTGATCTTTCAATTGAGCCAAAATATTGATCAATTAAACGATCGACTTGCATGCCACGAGTACTTGAGCGAAAATTCAGGTGAAGTAAAACAATAAAAAATTCGTTTTTGTGTGGACTTGAAGAAGAAGGCCACACCAAGAAATACCCCCCACCCTCGAACTTGGCCAACAGGAAACTTGCAGATTTGACCCACAACACTTTTAGCCACCACCACCCGCTCCCTTTGGAAACGGGAAAATGATCAGCGTAAAATTCTGAGCACAATTGTTCAGGAGACTGCCCCCACAGATACGCATATCGACGGTGACTGCACCAAGCTCGCGGTTTCAACTTAAAACTTTAAACAAGAAAGCTACGTTACTTTCGTGGACATTTTCCAATTGCATCTTGTTTGCAGTCGATGGAAACTGACGGAGGTGGCGACCTCTGTACAAGTAAAACAACATTACTTCACAAGAGCTACGCCGCAAAAACCCTTCATTACCGAGTTGCAACTGCCGTCCCATCACCAGGCTGCAAAATTTTGCTTGTCTTACACGTTTATTCCTCTCAATACAAAAATATCAGCTCAACAGTGTCTCCTGTGCACAAACTTTCCACCTGTCTTTTCACACAGAGTTTCGTTAAAAGCTTTCGTGAAACTTGGTTCTTCAAACCGCGAAAGTGAATTTTAGATTGTCCCGTGACAACAAAATCAGTCCAATTTAGAAAGCGCAACGACTCGTACGCTCGTAAGACAAACCAAAAAGTCAGGTTTTGTTCAACCACGACCCTGCGATGCTCGCTCAACTGAGGTCACAAAACACGTCTCAGATCTGCGGAATGTCGGGATGTCATTTTCAGCTCGCCACATGACTACGCATTTGCTTGATTTCGTGTTGAATCATTTTCCTCTTCAAACCGCTGCTACCCATCGTGGAGAAATGATTTTTCATCCGTTTTAAAGTTTCTATACTGTCTGTGAGAGCAGATTTTGTGCCCTGCACCTCTTCTTTGGTCAGTGGAACCTCCTCACATCTCTGCGATTTCTGCACGTAGCGGATTTTCATGGCACTAATCGCTTGGTCGCTGATTTTCTGCATCTTGTGGTTCATGATGTGAGTTTTACAGCCGTAGAAGTTCTCCACAAACGTCATTTCACAGTAGGGACATATGAAGAGCGACAGGGCGTTTTCGGGCACGGGCCGTGTGACTGGGTGGTGCTGGGGCTGGCTCTTCCAGTGCGAGTGAAGATCCTTGTGCGAGTTGAAGCGAACACGGCACATCTGGCAGAGCGGCTTGTTGTGCACGGTGATAGTGCTGCGGTGCACGACGGGACACACGCAGAACTTGCCGCGCTCGCTGCCGTGCACCAACTTGTGGTGCTGTCCACACATAAAGATATCTTCGAAAACATCCGAACATTCTGGGCACAGCACAACCAGGGCTTCGTACTTGTTCTGCATTTTTTTCACCTCGAGTTTTCTGTCAACGTACGCTATCTCCGCAGCGCTTTGATTCTCCCTTTTCCAAGCTTTGTACCTGCTGGCCGAGTAGTGTTTCGTGTTTTGTAAATGCGTGTCGATGTCAGTGTGGTCCAGATCGTCAGTTTTGAAAGTGCAGAAGTCACACTTGTAAATGTCGACAAATTCCTGAGTCACGATTTCCTTGAAGTCGTCTCCCAAGGCGAATTTCGTCGCCACGTCGCTCGCATCCTGAGCGTCTTCCTGCTGGTCGGCGGTTGGACTCGGCTGAGCGTCGTCGTCCGTCAGGTCGATCACCTCCTTGCTCGGCTGCGGCATCTCAATCACGTCACAATCCTCGGATTTGTTGGAATCGCGCGATTCATTGGAATCGTCCTTCACAATGGCGAAAGGATCAATGGGTGGTTCTTCAGCGTCAGTTGACTCTGCCGGGTCCGTTCTCACGACCGTCGATGTCGTCACCGATCCCTTTTTGGACAGCCGTCGTTTCTTCAGGATGACGTCGTCCTCTGAACTGAAGAACGTGTTGCTGTCCGTGTGTCGTGAGGTGGGCGGGGAGGCAGGCGGGGCGACTGGCGGGGAAATGGGCGGAAGTAGAGGTACGGGCGGTCCGTAGTGGCTTGGGATGCCGATGCGCGGCTTGAGGCGCTCCAGGGTCTCGGAATGCGAACTGCGCAACGAAGCAATCAACGTCTGACGCGCCATCCCCAACTCGAAGGCTGGATACTTGCCATTGTAGTCCAAACGAGGGTCTGGATTCCACATGTTCGATGACGGGTGAACTGAAGAAAAGCAAAAGCAAACCTGTGGAAACAAGAGTGCAAAATGATGTCGCACGACCCCCACTTGGCTGACAGTGGAACCACTTCAGCTGTTGCTTTTTCACAACCCTCGGAAAAAATAAGCCCATGGGCCTCCCGCTGATTTGAACTGATTCCGCTTGCTCATTCCAGTTGCTTTTTTTCATCCAGTATCAAAATGTGTCGTCAGGCATAACATGCAAAAATGTTTGGTGAGGTAGAGAAACTTTCTATGGGTTGGGTTAAGAATTGGTGGCAAATGATGTGCAATGTTTCAAAATTGAGTCACAAGTCACAAAATATTCTGAACAAGTGCAAAAAGGGTACATTGAAAATAACAAATTTTAGTGAAATATTCAAAATATGACTTTTGACCACAAACCCAAGCTAGCATGTGTAATAAAAAAATATATTAAAACTATGTACATAAATTGCTACCAATTACAA
>JAAUXT010029056.1_pt1 | contig 25922 bp, 33 predicted proteins | sample 7278171 | NCBI WGS metagenome assembly JAAUXT01 (sample SAMN14350112, study PRJNA611818) | marine sediment metagenome | isolation source: surface marine sediment (1.8m) | place: French Polynesia: Moorea | collected 2018-08
AACCTGTTGGCATAAATGTCCTCAGCAAATGTGTTGGCAACTTGATGGCAAAAATTGGCAGAGAAGGGAAGTTCACAAATCACTCCTTGCGTGTTTCGGCCGCAACAAGAATGTTCAATGAGGGCATTGAAGAACAGGTTGTGAAAGAGAAAACCGGACACAGGTCAGACGCGGTACGTGCATACAAGAGAACTGCTGAACACCTGTTGGTGAATGCTGAGAAAGCAGCTATCAGTGATGACAAATGTGTCCGTGGCAAGTTTGATCATGATCATGCTCGTGACTGCGACCCACTTGAGTTGTCTGTCATCGCGGATGGCAAAAACAGTGGCGCTCAGAAACTCGTTGATGTGTTGAAACATGTCGACACAGGGACATCTCAGATTAAGCGTGTGAAGTTTGAAGTTCAGTTTCATGACCACAAGTAAGTTTGTAGAAAAGACAAAGAGTTGCAGAATTTTGTTCACATGTGTTGGCAAGTTGACTATTTTTTCATTGGCATAATAAACAGGTTGTTGGCAGCATAATCTGACTCCTTTTCAAATAGCGCGCGTGAAGCGACTGCCTACCAGCGGGGTAGACTACATGTTCATTTCCGCTGGTGAATGAAGCCCCTTGATTACCTGTCGTATCTCCCGTCACCAGGGACCGTCTCCCACCTGCCGCGCTTTTGTGTTTTCAGCAATATTCCCGTGGAGATTTGGTGGCGAGATATCGGAAATCCACGTGGATTCTGCCGACTCGTTTTTCAATGGCAAGGATTTTCCAAAATGGTCTCAATGTCAATGTCAAGAAGTAAGTCAGCACGTTGGATTTTGTTGACATTGGGCGTCTTCTTGCTTTTGTTCCAATGCTTTGAGACAGCACACAGAGCAAGTTTCAAACTGTCGTTTTCTGTTTTGAAAGAAGACCATTTCAGGTTCCGGTGCTCCTGCACCGTCTGACCAGTCTACGGAGTCCGCAGGACCTAACACGAACAATCTTCGTTCAGGTGCAGCAAGACCCTCCGGACCGCGCGGTTTGTGGTGTGAACCTGTCCTGCCCATTGCGTGAACACAACCGCAAACTTTCTATCGAACCAAGAAATCTCCGTCAGACTAATTTCAAGGCCTGTCATTTTGAAATCTGGTCAGGAGTCTGGTCCTGCCTGAGGCTATTCCGGGGCAGTCTGGGCCCCAGCCGCGGTTCTGACCGTCACTTGCGTTGCGCACCGAGAAAACGATCGCGACGCAGGGCACATCTCGGGGAGCCTGACCCCACCAGCGGTGAAACACGTGACCCCACCATCACAATCATCACAACTGTGCGTGTCCGTGGAAAAGGCCGTGTGGAATCAGGTATTCCGGGGCGCTCCCTGCACCAGGGACCCGCACCGTGGAGTTTTCTGGGAGCGAGCGCAGACTCCTAATCAAGTCTCAGCTCCAGTATAGGGGAGCCTGGTGCCTACTGGGTGCGACATGCATGGCTTCTCTGTGCAGGTTGGATAGAACTTGACGAATCCAGTCAGTTTTAGCGCGCGCACACACACACACACACACACACACACACACACACACACACACACACACACACACACACCTGTTCGAACGCCACACGGACAAATTTTTATGGCTGGAACTCAGTCAATACAGTTCCAGCTGAGTCTCAATCTCAATTCTGGATCTGCTGCTGGAGTAGCGCTGCATCGTCCGCCAAATCCAATCGGTTTGTACAAAGACTCAACCCGTGACACACGCGGTGTGAAACACGCCTAGAGGAACAAAGCGCGGGGCGATGTAATTGGATGTGCGAAACAATCTGCCGCCCCCGTGGGGCCCGCGGCCCGCGTTGAGAGAGCGAAGTTTCCTGCGGAGCGGGCGGGAGCGGAAACGTGATGGATGGCTGCAATTGGAACCGCGATCACGTTGCGCTTTTGTAGCTGCACGGCTGCTGCTCAGTTTTACTGCCTTTGTGGTTCGTGAAACTCGAGCGGTTCGGGGATTGGGAGTGTTCCCATGACCCTCACAGAAAAGTGTAAGGTGTGTGTGTGTGTGTGTGTGTGTGTGTGTGTGTGTCTGGGTGGGTGGGTGTTCGGGTGTGTGTATGTGTCTGGCTGGGTGGGTGGGTGTTTGGATGTGTGTGTGTGTCTGTCTGGGTGTGTGTGTCTGGGTGGGTGGGTGTTTGGATGTGTGTGTGTGTGTCTGTCTGGGTGTGTGTGTGTGTGTGTGTGTGTGGGTGGGTGGGTGGGTGTGTCTGGGTGGGTGGGTGGGTGAGAGGGTGTGTTCAGATGCCAGGCCCCTGGGCTCTCATGGATCCACCAGACGGAGTGGGACACGGTTCCGTCAGGGGCGAGTGAGGTGGAACTTTGCGTTATCCGACCATGGTTCCTGTGCAAGTCCTCCAGCGGACCCATGATCAGGTGACTTGGGTCTGACCCAAAGGCGTCCCTTCTCTCCATTCAAAACGTCAAATTTTTGGGGCTACGTCAACTTCTGCAAAAGAAGTCACGTTTTACTGGGTTGCACAGCGTTGCCACTCTTGTCGCACCCAGGGTGAACCTGGCTCCCTGTTGTTTGCTGCCGAGAGATCCCCCGTGGAACCAATCAAACTGCGACGCAAAGACCCTGAGGATGATGTGTGTTTTCTGATAGATACACAATTAGATGTTTCCCGTGCATGGCGGTTTCAGCCTTGGTCACGCGCAGGTGGAATGAAAAAGAAGGGACTGACGAGTTGGTCATTCTGTCCAGTGGCAGATTAATTAGGAATTGGCACCGTTGGCATTTCGAAGCAGATTATGACCTGTCAAAAACGACAGAAGAGTCAGTTCATTGGGAGGGGCTGGTGATATGGATCTGCTCAAAAGCTTTAGAGCTCAAAATCTTTTGTCAAAAATGACAAAATTAGTGTCAGTTGTTTGGGAGGGGCCAGAGATTTGCCATCCCTTCAGCTCCAACTTGAATCGGCTTGAAAATCGAAATGCCTCAACAAAATAGGTTCACGTGTTTCTTGTTTTTCAACAAAAACGTCCGAGCCTTTTCACCTGAACCGGGGATAAACTGCAAAACAAAACTCTCTGGTGTCAGTACACGAGGCTGGGTGCTCGGGTTCGCGGTTGCTCGGAGGCTGGGAGGTCACGAGGCCGAAACTCAAGCCTTGGGGTCAGGAACGCGACACTTTTGTCAATTTCAAACAGATCTGGCATTGTTTTGAATTTCACATCTCTCCACTGCACATGCTGTGGTGGATCCAGTCCAGTGGGGACAAGGCCCCTTGGCCTCAATTCCAAAATAATCCACGCTCGTTCTCATCAGAAAAAAAAATTTGCGCCGGAGGAACAACTTCTTTCATGTTTCATATCATAAAGCACGTTGAAGTTTGGCCCCCTGGCCCCAACACACAAATTCACCCCCAACCCCAAATTTTAAGCCCCTGAAGGGCGGACGCTGGCTGGGACCGAGGTCATCCCACCCCACCCCCACCTCCATTCTGAATCCGCTCTGGACATCGAGGAGTCGAGAGGAGGTTGACCTCAGGTGTTCGTGGTCATCATCACCATCGTGGTCAGAGGCATCTCAGGTGAAACAGAATCTCTCTGAACCAGATCCTCAGGATACTGACCCCAACAAAACAAAGGGCCTTCGGATCTGTGTTCCCTCGCCGGCCGCAATGTGATGTGCTCGCTGTGTTCTTTGTCCTTGTCGTGGGATCAGAAGCGTTTCAGATGTCTGACAGCAAGAAATGTCCATTTTTCATAACATTGACTCCAAAACTTTGTGTCATTGTGTCTCTGTGCAAATGTGGGTGCGGAGTAACAATGGAAATGTAGCGGCACCATTGACCTGCACAGCGCACTCCGTTCTGGCTACACTGGACATGACACGAGTGTCGCAGCTGCACAGGTAAATCGGTGCTGCGTCAGTACAGTGCTCACTGACCTGCACTGACGCGGTACCCATTGACCTGCACAGGACGCCACGTACGACACGACCCGTGTTCCACCGGCCTATTCGCAGAACGCGTGTGTTCGCCGTTCGCGGAAGAGACCAATTTCCGGATCCCGTGGGGCAGGGTGATGGGAGCCGATAGAAAACCAATCAATGAGATCGATATCGTTTCTTCCTGATGGATCTCTACTCCACACGCCATCTGCTCAGGACTCCAGAGAACCGGAGCGAAAAACAACCGAAAACTTCATTAAAAGTGTATGAAGAAGTGTGTTTTGGTTGATTTCGCCCAGAGATTGCCGCTTCTGTTTGCTCAAACGCACCGCGCTGGATCTACCCACGCATGCAATTTACCACACAACACCGTTTGACAGATCAATTTGTGGGAAAACATGATGAAACTTCAAATCCGTCGAGTTGTTGCAGAACCCTTTTTCATTTGCGTCATGGTGTGACACACCCATCGTGACATCCTGAGCCGGAGTTGATTGTCGCACGGAACTTTCCAAGAAACCCTCCACGCACATCACCCCATCCTCGTTTTCTGGAGCCAACGTCAGCACATGCCAAGGGTGACGAGATACTTCGGTGCGGGAGTGTGGATCAGACTCCAGAACTATTCAACTGCAGAGCCGACTCAAGTCTTCACATTTCTCAGTTGACGTGTTCGGATTCACGCACTACAACGTCCCACGGCTCGTGCGAGAAGAACCTCACCCCTCCCTCCGTGTTGAAGTCAGAAACAACCGCGAGGGCTGCAGACTTTGGGGGATCAGAGAAAGGTACTCGAATCCTGAGGGCCCGTATCCACCAATGCGTAGGAACCCTTGCCCCCTCCCACCCACCCACCCACCAAAAGTTGGGTGCGATTGTGCACATGTTTGGTTTCAATGTGTTCGGAACTATTGAATCAAGAACGAAGGGGCCTCCGCTCGAGCGTCGACTGACAACCCACATTCTGCCTCTGTCAACAGCCCCAAAGCTGCCACTTCTAACAGAATATCTCCATTCAGCTCAGACCCTTTGACAAGCTCTTTCCCGCTTTGGATCATCAAAGGCCCCCAGCCCCCTGGGGCACCCCGGATCCTGTCCCTTCAGAGGCCCTCTGTGAAGCTCAGCTCTTGACGCGACTTCCCACGGAGGAGTTAATTTCGCCTGACGCCCGAGGACGCACAGCTATTTTGGGGCCTCCCGAGTCAGTCCCTGCGGTCCCGTGGGTAGAGTAAGAGGATTCCTCCGGTATTCCACTCCCGTCCCGAACAGGCTTGTTTCACGCGTTAATGAGTAATGCTTCAGAGGCTGTTGGGCCGTATCTGCAACGCCGTCCCAACAGCGCCGTCCTTCAGCTCTGTACAACGCCGTCCTTCGTACTTCATGGACATTTTGTTCGCTGTTCTCGTTTGGCTCAAATACAAAACTGGAGACTCAACAACTCAACATCGAGTCAATGCGGTTGAATCTCATTCGTACATTCCAAAACTCTATTCACTCAGTTGGCTGTTGCCGCGTATGATGAAGCAATTGCAACATTTTGCTCAAAAAATAAAATGCCATCTGAACACACAAAATTATGTCCTGACACAATCAATGACTCTGGAGCGGATTCAGTTTTGGGCAAATTTGAAACAGCCAACCTCAGGGCTCTCTCCCCCCTTCCCCTGCACCAACTCGTAAACGACACTGTACCTTCGTGAACACGCACTGAAGTCTCAGTGCAGTTCTGTCACCACAAGAGTGCGGGGACAACACTCCATTGGCTGTGGTCGAAGGACATTTCCGGTGACCGAGGACGGCGCGACGGCTGCGGCGGCGGCTGCGGCTGTGGCGGCGGCTGCGGCTGTGGGAACCGCGCGCTATTTGGGGCCGCCCCGCCGCCCGCCTCCCGCCCACACTCCGTCTGGAGGGGAAGGACTCGCCCCGACACTCGGGAGGGACGCGAGACCCTCAGCTGTCGGAGCAGTGTGGTGAGGGGAGAGGGTTTTTACAGTTCTCTGGTGTATAGGAGCAAACACTTCACGCGGGTGACGTTTCAAATTGTAGTGATCAACGAAGGATTGAGATGGGGCACCCACCCCGCCCAGAGCGATCGGTGAGAGATAGGGTTCAGAAGACACAGGCAGACAGACAGACAGACAGACAGACAGAGAAAGAAAGAAAGAAAGAAAGAAAGAAAGAAAGAACAGGGAGGGAGAGACAGCAAGCGACACAACAGAGGAAAGAAAGAAGAAGAGACAAATGGGACAGATAGAGAACACACACGCACACACACCGTATGAAGGTTGTGTGTGCGAACAAGATGTCTTGACGGAAGGGAGAGGAAAGGGGAACAAGAACAACAAAGAGAAAATGAAGATAAAACAGGAGACTTATCCAAATCTGTCCTGTTCGTCCCTCACAGAAGACCCATATCCTTCCTTGATTGCTTGTCTATTTTCGTCTTTCCGTTGTTTGAAGGTCATGTATTGAGGACCCTGGAGACCCTGGAGACAGGCGACCGTGCTGTAGCCATGGGGACGGACCTGTACTCACGTACACACAAGAAGCCATGCAGGTTCCCTGTGTGTTCAACACTCAAGACGGACTATTGATCTGAGCAACAAGATACAAGGGGCCTGATCAAATCATTTGGTCCTCCCTACTTTTGACTCTTCCCTTGGTGTGTGGTTCCTTTCACACGTGATAAGTTCACGGTTAAAATTGGCCCTGTCCAGGGCATCGTGACCTTCAGATCCAGTATTGGCCACCCTCTCATCAGTTCGTCATTGGGGACCTGATCCCTGCCCCTCCCTCCTTTTGACTCTTTCTTTGGTGTGTGGTATATTTAGCACGTGAAAAGCTCAACGTAGAAAACGGCTCTGTCCAGGGGATTGCGACCCATAGATCCACCAATGGCCACCCTCGCATCAGTTCGTCGTTTTTCTAGTCTTGTCTGATCTTCGCGCGCAGCTTTGGCGCCTGTCGTTTTGCCACACCACACCACACACCTGCAGGTGACAACAGCCACGTTTTCACACCGCTGTTACCAAGGGGACGCGGTGTTGCCTGTCTGGCACCTGGTGTACGGAGACTGTGTCAGACGGTCTGTTTCACCACAACCAACAACCAATGAAGCTGTCACATTAGCCCCGGTCTATGTCACAGTCTTTTTCAGCCCTTTATGTTGTCTCTGTATCTCAAAGGAAAATATTCATGAAGCTCGATTGATGTGTTTTTTCTTTGCGTCGAAAAGGAAAGATCCAGGTTGGAAACATCGCACTTGCAATGGGGGCAACCTTGGGCCCAGTCCAGTCCAATCCAAAAACTCGCCACTATCAACAGAGGTGACAACTTACATACGAGGAAATGTGCGCCCCAAAACAAGCCAATTGCATCAGGGTCTCAAGGTCCCAGACACGAGTACCTTCTGTTTGTGTCCAGTTTTGGTGCATAACACGGTGTGCAATTGGGGTTTTTACATTGTTGACGCGCGGTTGTCTTTTTGACGTCGGTGTCAAATTTTAACACAGAACCCAATGGTGGAATTTTTGACGTCAGCCCTGAAAAAGACCTCGCGTCACCCAATGTGAAAACCCTAAATGTACGCGAGAGAATACGGCAGGGAATTCGCACCTTGACCTTGATCTGCTCAATCTGCACCGTCCTCCTGCAAACTGCACCCCCGAGAATCAACCACCCCCCTCCCCCCACCCACCCCGGATCCGCCCTCTCACCACGTGACCCCGCACCACAGATCGATCGATCTCGACACGAGGAGCAGGTGCGTTGGTGATGAGAGCGATAAATCAAAATCCCCGCAGTAAGAACAATATGCGATGAGAGCCTGAGCTACTGAACACAGATAACGCCTCAAAATTACCCGTGACACAGGCGCACCTGAAGTACGCACGCGCTGTTTGTTTCAATCACGGAGTTTAAAAATAGATCTTGACAATCAATCTACAAACAACTGCGATTTTGTTTTGTGTTTTGACGTTGTTACTTGACTGTTTTTCTCTGATGAATGCCAAGACCTGAATGAAAGAAATCTCAACTTCATTGACATTGGAATTTCTCTGACATGATCAAATTACCGCATAAAGTTTCCGTGGTTCACTTCAGACGGGGAATTTTCTCTCTATCTGTAAACTTTACAGATACAGTAGAGAGACCATGTTTTGTGACGCATCACAGATAGGTGAAGGAGAACTGAACAGTTTGTCAATGAGGAAATTCCTCAAATGGAACATGATGCCTGGTTCACACTGAATGCGTCAGGCTTTGTGTCCCTCGAAAAAAGGCAATGGCTGCTGCGTCGCAAGAAGCGCCCATTCACTATTCCAATGCGGCAACGCATGACGCACTTGCTGTGCACCAGGCCTGAAGCGCACTGGTCCCCGTTTCACACCGGCCCCCCGGTTTGGCTGCAGTTCAGCGCTCAATCGGTTTTAGACGGAAACGGGTTCCAACTGAGGAAAGAAATGCTGCCAAGTAGCTCACTGAAAATGAGCAGTTCATTTGCCTGAAACAACCGCTACAGTACACTTTTTCTCAACTGAGCAGAAGAACCTTGTGTCATTCATTGCAAAGCCTTTTGCTGAAGCGAAAGCGGAAGCTACTGTCAACACTGGTTGGTGTGTTATTGGTGTGTACGGGTCTGATCTCTACCATTTGTATGCAGATCTCAAGTTCCTGCTGTGTCAATGTTGAATTTCCACCCCAGTTGCAGACAATGGAGAAAGACCACAGTTCGCACCTGGCGAGTCAAGCGACGGACTGACCTCAGGCGTGTCCAAGATCCACCAAGGAGACCTTGACCCAAAGGCGCGAAATTGCTGGCCCAACCCTTGAAACTTTGAAGCGTGAGAGTGAGCCAAGCCAGAGACAAATCGAACGAGCCCAGCCAAAATTCCTTGTTTTCATCAATAATCTCACCTGCCTTTGACAAACTACCTTTCAAAAGTGTATGCGATGTTTTCCAACTCGTATTTCTGACATTGTTTGGCATTTCAAACAGACGGAGCCTGAGCCTGCATGTCCCCCACACACCAGGACCTCAGAGAGATGTATGGTTATGCAGATGAAAGCCTCGTATTCTCCATATCCACACAGCGGCCGTATACCCAGCTTAATGGCCCATTGTTTGACCAGTTTTCACCGGAAAAACGACTGTTCCCAGGGACGCTCTGCACATTCATATGTAAATGTGTGTCAATATGGAAATTATTAAACTTTTCACGGGGTTGCAATGCGCACCTGTGTCTGTGGGTTGAAATTCTGTTCAAAACGAACGTGAAAGTTTGCTGTTAAACCCTGGATAAAGAAGGGAATTTCCGAGGCTATTTTAAAAGAAGGGCCGAATGGAAAGATGAAGAATGAGATCCAGTAGCATCGTGAAGTCGCGTCACGACATCAGTTCGAGGGACGCCAGACGTCCCTGCAACGGTGCGGCTCAGACGTCCTGCACACCGCGTGCGTCACAAGACGCAAACATTCCACTTGCTACCCGCCTGCATGCTCAAGAATGAGTCCGACGCGTATTCCATTAGAAACGGGTCTGAACCTGTATCGCACTGAATGCCGCGTGCATTCCTTCACAAGTTCATTCAGACCATCAACGTGTCCCAAGTATGGCACAAAACTGAAACTGAAACAGAAACTGAAACTGAGAAACCGTATGTACTACTCACTGTTGAGTCGTCCCTGCGTGCCCTCGACCCAGCACTTGTCTCTGAACCAGCTGCTGCACCCTGGGATGGCGGGCGCGGGGCGGTACGGACTGCTGCTGCTGGTGCTGCCACTGCTGCTGCTGCAGGAGGGTGCAGGGCTGCGTTGCAGGAGCAGGTCCTCGCAGGAGCGCCCCGGGGACGCCGAGGCCTCGCGGTCCACCGCTGACGCGACGTCCTCACCGCTCAACCTGCAGGGCAACAGGCGCGTTAGTACTCACTTAGTACTCACACGGAACGCTCAGCCCCTGACTCCTCGTTCCACACTCAATCTTTACACACTGGGAACCATCTCTCACCTCAGCACTCACTCATTTTCAGTCTTCTTCAACACCGTCACGAATTCACTCAGAACACCGTGCACTGAGTACTCGCTGTGTACCATCTCTCAGTACTCACCCGATCTCCCCGCTGGAGCCCTGCAGACTCTCCTCCCAGCTGCTGAGGGACGAGGACATGAGGAGTCCGGGCGAGGACGGCGGCAGCGTGCCCGGCGTGTGCGGGTCCGTGAAGTACCTGCAAGTACACGACACACCCATGAAGCAGTGGCCACACAGGACGCGTTCATTTTTGACGAGTGTCAATTTGGACCCGTGTCAAAAACATCTCCCACAATTTTCAATGACACTGGCCACACAGGAGGCGTCAATTTTGACGCATGGCTCTGGAACATCTCTGCAGACATTTTTGGTGCGCGTCAAAATTGACACGCGTCAAAACCCTGTGTGGCCGCCCCTTGAGTACACACGTGCGAGTACTGGTGGGAGCACTGCGAGAAGGGGCGAAACGGTGGTCAGTGCGAGAGGCACTCTTGTGGATCCCGACAGGTGAGGAATGGTGAGAAAAATGCGCTTTGGGTCAAAACGGACAACTCTGCAGGAGGAATTCGTGTGGGTCAGGGATTCCAGACGTCAGCCCCAAAACAAGAGAGACAAAGTCGCAGAGCCTTCATTATTTCTCATTGAAGTTTCTGTGCGAGCAGAAGTGGGCAACACGCCACAGGGTCATCAGGGACCCCGAGGGACACGAGACTGTGGTGCGCAGTGCTACCAAAGACCCTGAACAGGATAATGGAAAAGAATTGCCCAATACGCTCAAACTCTTCCATTCTTGGACGTACTCTCCCATCTCTTTCCATTTGTATCTTTAACTTGTTTTTGAGTGTTTCCTTTATCCCTCTGCCCGTTTCTCCTCCCCTTCTCCCTGCCTCTCCCCATCTGTGTCTCTCTCCCCTCTGCCAGTCTGTCTGTCTCTCTCTCCCACACACACACGCACACACACACACACTACTCACCCCTCCTCCTCGTCTGAGTCCCCCTGCTCCTGCAGGTCCATTAGGTCCCTGAGTCCGGGGAAGGTTCTGCATCTGTAGAGTCCCCCGGACCCTCCCTCCTCCTCCTCCCGCTGGAAACTCGTCTCCTGGATATCCAACGCCAACATTGCGTCAAGTGTCCAATGATCCTTGCGTTGTCTATAGGATTCGCAGAGTCTTCAGTTTTTACTGCGATGCTGCCCGCATTACGTCCTAAATTGAACGAGACGTCCACACAATGAACCGTTATCAGCTGCGTTATGTCCGTGTGTGATCAACACAAGTATGCGATCCAAATGCAAAGGGGCTTTCTCAGCAAAATCTCCAACTTGAGATTGGCGCGTGGTTGTTTCACAGTGAAGATGGGTTCAGGCAGGCTGCTGCGTCAAGTGATGCGTTTGGTGAAGGAAGTGATGTTGTTTTAGCGTTGTGAATGGAGGTTTGAGTCACGTTGGAATCTCCTACTTCGTAAATGTCATTCACATTCTAAAGCTGCTGCCTCTTCCACACAAAATTGTACTATCAGCAAAACTCCAACTGCACTGTTCAGCAATTCTGCCTCTATGGTCCAGACGTCTGTCTCTAACCATTCAATCCCATTTTCCTGGTTCCCGCTGGTCTTGGGTGGGTCCCAGTCCAATGTGTTGAAACGTCATGCGGTTCTGCACAAGTACGCGCCTGTGGGTCCAGTGGTGGTGTGCGGAGCTGTGTGATGTATGTTTGATGCGGTGGGCCTCGGGCAGAGCGATGGAGCTGCAACTCTCGACCAATCAGAGCGATCCGTGTTCCCGACGCGTCGGCCCGGTCTGCAAAAGGAACAGACGCTGCGTCTACATTGGTGCGCTGGATCAGTGGGTTTGTGGTACGCAAGGGGGTCCAGGGGCCTGCGGTACGCCTCTGTCCCCTCGCGCACATTCGCGTGAGTTAGATCCCAAAAGTGATAAACTTTCATCCAAATGTTCAAGGTCAAACAAGGATTGTGAATAAAACCACAAGGACAACTGATTGCGTGTGGGTTGTTGTCATCTCCGCAAAAGGAGGTTTTGATCCCCACGTTCTGAAGTACACCAGCTTTTTCTTCAAATGTTTAACATCCTACGCAAGACAGGTTGTCAAATCCAGAGAAAAAAAATGGCAGCCGAAATATCACCAGCTGTCATTGATGGATTGTGAGGCCTTGACTTGAAAAGAACAATGTCATGTGTGTCGACATCTTGCAGCAATTTGCATGTGTTCTCCACATCCTCTTCTCAGGCCTTCACCAATTTTATTTTGCCTATTGGGCCAGATACGGGACAAAAGCATCATCTTCTGGAACCTGCCTCGAACACACAATTTTGCGTTGAGCCCTCCCCCCTTCCCAACCCTATTGGGGTCCCGTCTCCCTGGACCAATCCTCGATCTACGCACTCCCGCACTGCGTCCTTGATCAAGTAAGCCAATTGGCACCATGTCCCAGGCAACTTCGCGGATACTGTTCAGTTACTGAACACGTGACATGATGTGAACCCGGGGAGAGACCTTGAGAAGCCGCGGGGAACCATTCCGCAGCGGAAGCCGTGCAGTGCGGAACAGCCTTGGCGGAACAACCTTGGTGTGGTGCCCGGTTCCTTCCGACTCCTCGGGTCTGTGTTCAAACCGCGGATCATCATCATCATCATCCGAAGGCTTTGATTCGGAAGGCTGCTTGCCAATGCCGTTCCTCAAGCCAAAGACCTTGATTTCTGCTGCGGTATTCTGTTTGTTTTGGTCTGGGCTGCCAATGTTTTTCAGTCAATCCGACAGACCTTGGTATTTGTACACAGAGGGACAAAGGCCTCTTCGAAACAGATCAACGCACGAATGGAGCCGGAACGGACATAAAACGCAGGCGCGGATCCAGCGCGTCCCGCCCCCCAACCCAACAGAAAACACCCCAAACTTTGCACCACAGCACAAGGGGATCCCAACCTCTTTGACCAGACCCTGCATGGTCAAGACCCTGGAATGTCCCTCGGACAGACTACTTGAGGAACCCACCTTGAGTGTGGTTTCGTTGTTGTGTTTCTTCGTCGCTGTTGTTGTCCGATCTGACGATGGCGGTTGGTGCACCATGGGCTGCTTCCGCTGGTCAGTCGGTCAGGTGGTCAGTCTGCAAAGGGAGAGAAGTTTGACATTTACATGCACGAATTTGGCCAGAGACAGAGCAGGTGTTTCTCTGTGCGTGTTGCCATTTGTCTTGGCTTTGCACGTGTCGTCGGCCTGCCACTTCAAGGCCACTTCAAATGACCGTCGTGTGCAAGCACTTGGGTGTTCCGGCCACACACAATGCCCAAGGCCGTATTGCCCATTCAACATCCAAAGGAAGACACTTGCCCAATTGTGCTCGAGTTTGCCTGGGGCCTGCATCCAGGCTCAAGAAAAGAACATCGTGGTCAAAAACAGGAACTCTGTCCGCAGAAAAGGCCGGATGCTCGTCCCTGGATGGTTCCGGAGCGCATGTCTCTGATCACGTGGCGGGAACGCGTGTCACGTGGAGCGTCACGTGTCGACCTGTCATCACAGGCTTCAGACGCTCCTGATGATCTCTAATTGAGCTCATTACCGCTGTATAAAGCTGTCGTCAGCTCCCTTCAGATCTGCCGCGGATCCGCACTGAACTCCGGGAAATGTCACACCAACAGCTGATTTGTCCTAGTGAAGCTAAAATCTCCCCGGCACCCCCCCCCCAAAAAAAAAAAAAAAATTTCAGTGAATCCAGGGTGGCCCTTGGTCTCAGATAAAACCAGGTTGCGCACAATCTGGCGACTTTTGATGCAAGAGTTTGACCTTTGTGGTGAGTTCACACCTCTACTTCAAGGTCAGTGAAACCCTGATGATTTTGAGACTTCAACTTTTCAACGATGGCAGATTGTGTCAAGTTTTCAATCTGCCCTCTCGGCTCGTACACTCAATCCACATTCAACAAGCGACCCCCCGTTGGACCCGCACGCTGAATCCACCCCGAGGCAAACGGAGCCAATTTGAGTGAGAGCGGCTCAGTCTGCAGGCCCCGTGACTGTGAGACTTCCCCCGACATGAGACGCACGCAATTTCCTCAGCCTGACTGCAGTGCAGCGGGTGACAGACAGCGCTGAGCCTCCTCCAGCCTCGCCGTCCCGATATAGCGACGTCAGAGACGGTCAGGGTCACACCGGACGCGTCGCGTCCCTCAGCATTGGTTCTGACCCGCAAACTCACGTTTTTACACACCTCGTTCTTACCTGACGTCTCAAACGCTGCACAAGACATTGGATACCCGTACACCGTGCCCTGAGTTCACGAAACGCCCGTTGATTTGCGCATGGCAGCAACGGACAATGTTTCAAATTTACAGTCCTTTTGCAATCTCTTTGGCCTCAAGAACCTGTTACCACAAATACGATTGTTCACCTTTTGGCCTTTATCTTCACCAAATCTTGACCAAATCATTGACCTTTTGTATCCAAAGCATCATGAACTTCATTTCAACTCGCCGAGTTTCTTCTTTAACGACTTACAGTTCGATTGAACATTCTTTTCACAATTCGTTCAAAGACATAGTTCAAATCACAGAAAGCAACTTTTTGTTTCATCTTGGATTTCAAAAGTAAATTCAAAATGTTACCTTGACACTGAATTTCATTCAGTCGGCAAATCCTGACAACAAAAGATTTAACTGTCAAAAAGGTTCAAATCCTCGAACAATGACTTCAGGATTTGTTGTCCCGATTTCAATCATTTTTTGTGTTTTACCTTGACACTGCTTTCTTCAGTTTGATAATCCGATACAAAAGTGATTTTCAAATTTTAGATTATTTTTGGAGTGAATTTCCTATTCGCTCAAAAGTTGCGACCGTTGGATTCGCTACTTTTTCCGGTGACAGCACAACGCACACAATTCCTTTCCGTCCGTGACGAACACATCAGGTATGCGGCGGTGCAAACAAAGGTCCTCTCACCTAAATCAGCACTGAGGCCTGCTACACACTGGGTGCGTCACGCGCTGCGTCTCTGTACAACTATGGCCAACACAGTCCTCACTGACTATGGAGAACAGACAAGCAACATATGATGCACATAGTGTGAAACACGCGGACGTTTTTTTCTCTCACCTGAATCAGCTGAGCCCGAACCGTCAGCAAACTCGAGAATGAGTCATGAATACCAACTCGTGGTACACTCCAAAAACAGCTGTCCCTTCTCACGGGGTCCAGGGACACAAGGCACAAATGTGTCAATCAATGTTTGTGCACCAGCACTTTGCAAACACAATTGCATTCAGAGGCACGAGCACGAATCAGACTTTTCATTGCCTTTTGCGTCCTTCGGCCATTGTTTCAGGCTTCAATGCACAGATCCACGAGCTGATGTCAAAAATTTCGGACAACGTACGCTCGTAATCACTGGTTAGATCACCAATGTTTGCGCATTGAAAACGCACGTGAGGAAATCCACGTGCTTCACCTCTATTTCTCACAGTGTAATGAGGTAAACTGTGCATGGCAGTTGTAACGATGTTTGAGTTGCCACCACTCCACGGGTTCAGAGTCCTCTGTGTGTCCTGCCTGAGTCGCTGCCAATTGTCGAGCTCGGCCCACGTTTTAACGCCTTTTCACATGCTATTTTTTCAAGAGACACCAGTTGCTTTTGGTTCCATGCGAAAACGCCTCAAATTAATCTTCGCTGAAGGTTCCATCCCACCAGAAAAAAAAATTGAAAGCAAAGACCAGTTGTCACGGGATTTTCCCGCGCCTGTCAAACGATGTCGCTTTGCCCGTTGCGAAGAGATGAAGCACCAGGTGAAATCGAAGACGCTTCATCTCTGCTATTTAGAGAAGTGAAGTCTAAATGTGGAGCAATTAGCCTGAATTATAAATGCGGTGAGTTCAAATTCAGTGCGGCCAGGGATAATCCTGCCATCAGCAAGATACCCATTCCCAATTGTGTTCCTGAGTCTGAACATTTCAATTGAAGTTCACTTCAACGAGGGGGCCTCGTTTTCCCTGTCCGTTCTTGGCTCATGACAGGTACGCGTAGTCTGTGAATTTTTGCCAATTCGGGCTGACTTCACTTGGGCGAAATAGCATTTGAGGTTGGCAGGGCCAAAGGCCTTGCCTTATGTCTCGGCAGCTGACACATCCCTACGCGTTGGATCCAAATGAAGAAAAGCTGAAGTGATCCGATCCATTGATTTCACTGCGTGAGCCGAACCCAGCATTTCAACAATTGATTGATTGACATCAGCAGACCCACGCGCAGCGAGACCTGCACTGTGCAGGTGGAATGTGTTCCTCAGTGCGTGAACCCCAGAACCAGCCGTGCGCCATGCATCGTGACCAAAGGGAGATTGATCTGGTCTGCATGGATCTTCTGTGGAATCTGCAATATCATGCAGCCACAAATAGAGTTGGATAAGATCTGATGTGTTGGCTCGAAACCAGCACTGCCGATCCAATGCCTACATGCCTCACGCAATGCAGCAGTCTGAATGGCACGGGAATCAGTATCCACTCTGCCACAGAACGGAATCTGAAGCTACTCATCACCAATGTGGAACGAGCCCTTTCAACACCAAATACCCACGAAACAAAGGTGGAGTGCACCACCAGTGCTAGATGTCCCCCGAAAAGGTCTCAGCACACACACACACACACACACACACACACACACATCTGCAGGAAGCAGAGTTCGCGACGTCCCTTGCATCAACACCAACCAGCTGATCATTTTAAACGCACGCACAGATCCACGGGTGCCACACGAGAAAGAACCTATACCTGAGCAGAAACCCTTGTCATTTCAGCAACACCAAGACGCACAAAGGTGCAAAAAGGTACCACGACTACGACATGTCACCTGCCTCTTACCTCCACCACGCCTCCCCCTTCCTCTCCTCCCATCCACTCCAGTCTTCATCCAGGCATCTCGCTACATAGCCCAGGCCCCGTGCGAGTCAAGCATTGCCCAGTCGTGACAATATCTCAGTCTCTCTCCGTGTGCTCAATCAGAAGAGAAGCCATATTGGGAGAGACTGCACGGTAATTGACGAAGCTGTGAGGGACGCACCTAGCGGCGGTGGCGGCGGCGGGAGGCCTGGCGCTGCGGCTGCCGTGACGTCAGCTGACGCGAGAAACTCCTTCACTGCGCATGCGGGCTGCAGAAGGGTGCGCAGCGCAGCCAGAATTAAGCCGCTCACATCCGAATCCACAACCACTCCCAAGTGCACGAAGGTCAAAAATCAACTCGGGCCCAAATTGTCCCTGAACTGACTGACAAGCCATCAGCTGTTACGACAGATCTGCCAGCACCAATGTTCAGGACATGCCGAACGCAACACAAATCCGGTACTTCAAGAACACTGCCATTTCGACTGACCCAATGCTTCACCCGGGTCGTTGTTTTTGTGCGTGATAGAGAAACAGAAGTCAAAACATATTCTCTGTTGGCAACAGCCAAATTTATATGCACCGTAAGAACCCTTGATCCTTATCAACACGACGTCACATCAACCGTGGCAAAAAGTGAGTGTTGTGTAACAATGTAGTCAGATCAACGACAACAAGTCGAGAGGGACCTTTGTGCACCGTGAAACCACTGCGTACAAACGGGCAACAGCACTCAGAGCGACGACGCATGATCTGATCACCCCGAGTCACAGGGTGCAACTCCATCAACAACAAAGTTTTGACGCACCGCAAACAATAGTGACAGATTCAAACTGACATCTGGATGTTCTGTTGTGTCTGCATATCGCACGCTTCATCGCACAATTCTTGACAGCGCGTTTTGCGTTTTGTCTTCACGGGGGAAGCCTGCTCTGATCTGGTATGAAATTTATCCCTGCATGGCCTGTGGACCTGGTCACACACTGGCACGAATGCACTGCGTTTCTGTTCACTTCAACAGGATCTGTTGTCTCGGGTGTTGATGTACCCACTGACCCAGGACACCACCAACTACGTACACGCAGTGTGAGACGACCAAAAACAAAAGTTTGGAATGTTTTTTACCTTTTTTTGCAGGTGGATCTAATCTGAAGACGACCTCGGCCGGACGGACGGACGGCAGCGAGAGAGAGAAAGAAAACTCGCTCTCCACACGAGTCTTGATTGAGGCTCCGTTATCTCTCGATGAGGCGAAGGTTCACAGCGTCACAGCTGCACTGTCAACACGCAGTGCTGCAGATCAAAACAAGTTTCCTGCCATGGGTGCAAATTCTGTCAAAAAATTCCCAGGCTTTGGAATTTAGGATCCGTAAAATTCTGTCAGAAACGTTTGTTGTGCGCGGAGCACGCAAAGAACGGAAACAGAAAAGCTTGTTGAAATTTGTTGCCAAAAAAAAGTTACTTTGCCACTGATTTCAGAACTTTCTTCGATATTGGAAGCACGCGCGAGAGCAGTACACTGTTCAGAGTGCCCCTCCCCTATTGTACAGGTGATATTCATTGATAACACCCGGCCAACGATAACATTGATATTTTGTTTACACTGCACAACAAAGCTAAGGCCAAGTCAACAAACCGCGAACCTCAGTATAGTCGGGACGGGACGGGCGGTTCGCGCGATTTGGCCTAGATTCACTGCTGAGGTCACCCAGGTACCGATCCCACATGGCGGGACCACGCTGACAGACAGACTCAGGATCAAAGTTTCGGTGGTCAGGCTCGAGTCCCCATGGTGTCGGTTGGGCCTTCCACTCAGCACGGAGTTTTCACCTGTTGACAAGTGCAAACGTTTTTGCGAGTAGATCCACGAGGAAAATCAATTGATGAAGGGGGGGGGGGACTGCGGAGGGGGGTGGGGGTTGTCGGGAGTCCCAGGCTGCCAACGCCCCTGGATCTGCACAATGACCATGCCCCTGTGACTTACAACTGTTGCCCATCAGGTTCACGAAATATGTTTTTCGCACGTTGCCCAATTCAAACTTGGCAGAATTCCCGACCTCTCAGTGCTGATCTTGGACTCCACTCCAGCTTTCATTGACGAAATAATGTACAAATTCAGAAATCTTCGTGAAAACCAAATGCCCAAGCGCAAAAACCTTCAGCATTGTCGGTTCAGCTGAATTTCTGAGGCATCCAGATTGCATGGCGGACCCTTACAGGGCCCTGTCTCCATATTCGGAGCATTTCCCTATTAGAGCTGTGTTTACCGAGCCGCCGACTGATGACGTCACGGATCCAGCTGCGCAGAGAAGCTGCCAACTGAACCAGCTTCGCGCACGTGTGCCGCGTAAAAACAAGTGCTCAACATTCTCCAGCTTCTGACGTCACAGTTGTGTGGCGTGTGGCATTTTGACGCGATTTGGACGCGGATTCTGGCGGATGTTTGGAGAGAGGACGGGATGTGATTGGATTTGCGCAGCTCTACGAGTTCGAATTGATCTGCGAGGTCCAGGCGCGCGCCCGGAAAACTCACGGGGAGGGGAACGATCGCGTGCAGAAACAGAAATGGTGCTCAAAAAATCTTTTCCATGCAATTCGGTCCCTGATGACGAAAACTTTCAAACTTGAACAACAATGGTCTGGTTCAAGGATGCAGTGTTGCAGGTCCATCCATTGGTCCGCTCCCTGACCCAGAAGGTATTTCTGCACCCAGAACAAAAGAAAATGGCAACTCTTTGCATTTCACGCAACATTATCCGTTGCATCTCCTCTCGGGGTCAGACCTCGCATCGTCGGGCTGACCCCAACAGACCTGCATGTTCTGCTGCCTTCAGCCCGTCCAGCCCCGCCCTGCAGCCCCGGGCCTGCTGCGACGGAGAGCGCTTCCAATCCCCTGATGTCCCCTTCTGCAGAGATCCATCCAGGGGCCGAAAAATTCCTCGGAAACGTGCGGCATCCGCGGTGATGGCACTCGTTACCATGACAAAGAAACCTGTCCTGTCCGTCAACATCTGGCAGCGGTTTTCCTGACTTTGCTGCTCTATTGGAGAAAACGAAGAAGTTCAGTGCACCCAGAGTGAATTGGATTGTTTGCGCGTGCAAATTCTGATTCTCCTGAATAAAGCTCGAGATCCCCTGGAGAAAATGCGTCCCTGCAATTTCTTTCTCGAGTGGTCCCTCACCCGCTCACACATGCACGCACACGCGTACGCACACGCACGCACAGAAGCACACACACCACGGGGGCACAAGCAGACACTCGCAGACACACACGCATACACGCTCAAACACACGCACGTACACACATGAGGGTTTCAGCAAATGTAGCCCGCAACCTTGGAAACGCAAACGTAAATGTAAATTTTGGTATGCTGTGATAGTCAAAAGTTACGTTTGCGTTTCCAGGTTGCAGGCTGTTTGCTAAAATTCGCCACAAGCACAGCGCACGCACGCACATGTTTCTGCCCATCGAGGCGCGCTCTTCTCGTCACCAGGGCCCGTGTCCCTCCCGTTCACGCAGCTCAGGCATGCGCATCACGGCTCGCTTCCCTCCATATCCATCCCTCCTAATGGGGCCCTATCCTCCATAATGCGACTCGTAAACTCTTATGGTGCGTTTAGTGCGCACTGAAGGAGCGTGGAATGACGCTCCTAGCAATAAGCCGCAGGTTGGATCATCATAACTTGAAGCATAAAAAGGACATCAAGCTGCCTGGCTGGCTGCTGGAACATCCTGAAACTGCTGCGAATCCAGGGGTCTGGGGGGGGGGAGGGAGAGCACCTGAGCTCGTAATTTAAGAAGACTCAACTCCCCAAAGCTATTTTTCACAAGTTTTTAAAATGGGAGTTTTAGTCTCTATCAGAGTCAGGCCTCAGCCGCGCAGTCCGTTTTGGATTTGTTGAAGGCTTGCAGTGGTGGGGATGCACGCTAAAATTCTCATTATAATCTTGACAAGTCTGGACGCCTTTTGCGAACCTTGGTTCAAGCTTCTGAACTTATTCTAGTCCCGCACAATTTGAGCAGTCCGTCTTTTCGCATGTTTTGTTTGACCCACCGAGATCATACAAGGATCCTGGCGTTCATTTTCACCTGATTCTTGGCGAATTCGAACTGGCTTCACTCGGACAACACAATCCATTTCAGTTATGCACCGGACGACGCTTCATTGCGTCCATGCACCTGCAACCAACGTTGCCTGGAAAACTTTGCGCCTCAAGCAGACCCGGGTTCTGCAGTTAAGTATCTGCTGCAGGGCCATACTGTACTGCAGCTTCGATGTGAGCACTCCGCCTTGAGTGCATCCCGGAGTGGATGATGTGAGCCTTCTCTTTGTGAGGCTGACAAATCGCGTCCCACCACAATTACCACATTTTCCACTTGTGCGTGCAGCAGAGAGAGGATCATCCCTGCGCCCCTGGGAACTTCCTGAATCTGCTGCCCTGGGAGCAGAGGGCCAGAACCAGGATGAGGGGGGGGGGGCGAAGGACCACTCCCTTGACCCCCAAAAGTGCTCTATTTTGCACGGTCAGATGTGACCTTTGACACTTCCAGATGAGTTTGAATCAGTAGTTCTGTGGAACTGAGGAAGCCCAAGTCACAGGACATCCCCAAGAGAATAAACGGTTCCGTGAAACTCTGTGTGAGCTCACGAATGTTTCGCAAGGGACTTGACCCTCGCCGTGTCTGCCCTGATCCTTCAGCAGAGGTTCCGGGATTGGCTTGCGCACAGTGGGATTGAAAAAAATTGCAACAAGGGCAGGACAATAGCTTTCCTTGAGACCACGAGCAGTCTGAAGTCTCTGGGAAGGGCCAAAGGATTCTTCCACTCCAAATCAGCGATTTCGTGTGTGTGTGTGTGTGTGTGTGTGTGTGTGTGTGTGTGTGTGTGTACACGAGTGTGTGTACGTGTGTACGTGTGTGCATGTGTGTGTGCGTGTGTGTGTGTGGTCTGTTTGTGTGTTCATTGCCAAAAGCTTGCATCTCAAAAGAACAAAAGTTTCATCTTCTTCATCCAATTGCGTTCTCAGTTCTTTTGTTTCTGCGTTTGATTCTGACACAAAGAACAATCCCCCTTGCCTAATTGCGCTCTCGGTTCTATTCTCACACGCTGTTGCATGGACGTGGGTGTCCGGACACTCCCTCAGCTTCGGGAATCCTTTCGTGTCACCTTCATCGGGAATTACCTCCGCAATGACATCCTCTAATCACACAAGCGAGCGGATTTAGACGCCCGCACAAAAGCCCAAAAAAAGTGCTTTGTCTGACAATTGGGTTTTTCAGGCGGAGACTGGAGACAAGTAACCTTGCATGGATAAAGGAGATTGAAGCATCCCACGCATCGGAAGGACATTGTGGTGGAGATTACCAAGCCTTTCATAAGCCAATGTCAAGCGCAAGGCCAAATGTCACTGTCACACAGTCCGTGGCGCGGAATACACTGTAGTTACGAAAAGGATCGTGGCCATAGATCCTCAGCTGGACTGAGTCGCGCGTTGTGCCCCGTCAATCGTCGCAAGTTTCGGCGCAGCACCGACTGACTTGTGCAGAAGTGCAGCCTCTTGAAAATCTGACACCATATTCAAAACGACGTCTGTGAAACAAATATTTCCAACCTTTGCCAATTTTTCAGGCTTCAGTCTCCGTACTTGTGGCAGTCCCAGCCTGATACTTGGCTTTGAATTTGCCAGCTGCAAGCGCATTGTGTTCCAAACCCCGATTCGCTTGATTCTCTCAGGAAACGAACAATAGTTTGAAAAAATATGGTTTGAACAACAGTTTGAAAAAATAGTTTGTTTATTCGGACATTTCATGAGATCATTTTTGGTTTTGGCATTTTGGATACAAAGAGCAAGGAACGGCTGGAAGCACTTTGGAAATACCATTTTGAACGCTTTTGAGCGAATACTGAAGGTTTGTGCTCCACTGTGTCCCTTCATCAGACCAGGCTTTTTGTTGAAACTGACCTCAATCTCAGAATCAGTCAGCGAAGGTGGGAGGAAGGTGACCAGAGTGATGATGAGCCAGATGAGGTGTGAGGACGGGTGGGAAGAGAAGAGAAGAAGAGAAGCAGAAGACATTGGAGCAGGTGAGGTATCAGAAGGGGAGGGAAGGGAACCCTGTGCACTAACGGGGTTCGCTGGACGCAACACGCGTTGCGTGCTGCAGCACGGCTTCAATCTCCTGGAGCTGATTGACTCGCACAGCAACGCACGGTACATCCAGCGTGAAGCAGGCCTTCGCGCTGACTGAATCAGTGCGCACGAGGGTTAAAAAAGGTGTCTGAGCAGGAAGAGGCTTCCTGTTCGGAATACCGCAACTGATGTGGGTGACTGACTCACCAAACGGTTTCAATACAAAGATTCACAACACACAAAGATTCACTTCAGCCATGCTCTCAGGTTCACAACGTCAACTGGAATTCATCGTCGCACGATCACAACGATCTTCGCACAAAGGAAGCCTCACGCGAAACTTCAGTGTCTCAACGTCGCATCAAGATGAGCACACCAGCCGTCACTTCAGCCTGCCATTCACACCTGTCACTTGTACTGTGCTGAGCATCCCCTCCTCCATCGCAGCTTGGCGCCCTTGTGTTGACACCGACCCGGTGTCCTTCAAGTCAACCTTGCAATGCAAGTCACTGTTCCTCGCCTCCCCACGGGCCAAGACTCGTGGGCGATCATGCGTTTGGCGACGCAGCCCACAGCCTTTGTTGGGGTGCAACGCACCATATGTCCACGAAGCGATTCGTTTCTTCCCGCGACCACCGTTTGCGGGCGTCCTCCACCCTTTTGACAACGCCAAGTGTGAGCCTGGTCAAATTCCTGCTTCAGCCCAACACTGGTGGCCAACCACCCGACGTGACATCGGGCGGGTCTGACACCCACCAGGTCCTCTTCCAACAATCGAGGCCTGCCACCCTCGCGGAATCTGAGCTTCCACCTCTCACCCCTCCTCCTCCTCCGCCTCCTCGTCTCCCTCCTCTTCCTCCTCCACGTCGAAGAGCTGCACGACTCGGTCTCGCTCCTCCTCCGCCCACCGCCCATTCGGGCGCACGTTGGGCGGGGAGCGCTTCCAGTCCCAGTGGTGCACCGGGTGGCGCCACGAGTCCCGCCCGTAGTTGGCCTCGATGTAGCTCTGTGTCTCGCACGGGACGCGCACGCGCAGAGCGAGGAACTCCGTCCAGCACAGGGAGAACTTGGGGAAAATGTACCTGTGGTAAAAAAGAGTTCAGGTCAATGTGAAATTTGCATTCTTTTCTCAAAGATCAACCAAAGCTCAAAAAGTTCACTGCAGTGAGGCGGCTCCAACTTGATTCAAGAAAACATTTGTTGGCCAGTGCGATATACCACAGAATGGCAGGGTCTGCTGCATCCGCCTGGCATCAAACTAATTGGGCCAACAAGCGCGTTCACGCATGCGCAGTGCTCACTTGTACTTGTTGCCGGTCCTCGCCTGGGTCCCGCCGTTCCACATGTGGTCGTCCTCCGTGTAGAAGAAGAAGACGTCGAGCTTCACGTCGCCCCCGCTGAACGAGAGCTCGAAACTGTCGTTCGGCTACAAAGAGAAACACAACTACGTCACGTCACGTCACGTCACACAAAGCAAGAGAGAATCACACACGCACACACTCGCACACACAGACACACCACTCCTACCACGTCACGCCAACAAGCTTGCGTGACACGTCAGTCATCACGTCAGCCGAATGCCTCGCGTCAAGAACAGACACGCGGACGCAAAAGACAACAAACACATGATGTTTGATATAATATTCAGAATTACGAGAATAATTGCCCGCTGGAAGCAGTAGTCCAGGGATTTCTCTTGGAAACCAAACGCGAACAGACACGCACGGCAACCGACGTTCGTTGTTCACGCACCTTGCCGAAGAGATGTGTGATGGGGAGGCGGTGCTTCTGCATGGCAGCGATGAGCCGCACGTCGTAGTCAGCGATGAACATGCCGAGGTCGACATCGCGCGAGTACGGAATGATGTCGCACTGCCGGAACCAGCCTGCGGGAAAAGAACACGCTGATGTTGTATGTTGAGGCACAAAGTCCGAAAACCATGCAGATTGGCAGGTGACCACAACGTGACACGAGAAGATAAACTTGTGACGTGAATTTCTTGATTTGCTAAATGCTAAAAGAACGCTCATGGTTTCTGAAACCCAAAATAGCTCAAAAAGTTTTGGGAATTTGCGATGGTGGGAACTGCTTTCACAAAGTGATGACGAACAAACACCAAACATCAGAGGGGGCAGCACATGCAATATTCACTAGGTTGTGTTGTCCTCAACGCCGGCCCAAAAAAAACTTCCAGAAAATTGCAAACAATGCACGAAACATCTGCACTCTCAGGGAAAACAAAATTCCACTGACCGAGGCAGGTTCCGCTGCTGAGCCAGAACTTCATGCGGAGCGGATCCAACACTCGCGTCGCCACCGTCTCCAGCAGGAGGCGCGCCTTCTTCCGGAACAGCGTGGCCGCTGCGGACTCATCCCGGGGGTGTCTGCAATTGGGCAAATATCTTTCAAAAATTGTCATTTGTTTTGTTGGGCTTGCGAAAGAAAAAAATGTTTCAGTATGAGAATGAAAAACAAATAAAAATGCTGTTCCCACACCGGGAATCGAACCCGGGCCACGGCGGTGAGAGCGCCGGATCCTAACCACTAGACCATATGGGACGCGCTGACTGCTGCAGAATAACGTTTGGTATTTATCATCCGTAAAACTAATGCACAAACTCAACAGCGAAGACATCCACAATTTTGAAATAGGTGAACCACAACGAAAAGCAAAACATTTTCTGTGAAGTAACTGCACATGATGTTTTCGCTATGGCATGCGTCAGTTGCTGAAGCAGATTAAAAAAGTGAAAGTTTTCGACTCATTGCCAATGTTATATATATTTACCATGACCACCCCCTAAGACTGCCATGGCCTTCCATAGCCACAGCAACAGCCACAACCAATCACATGATTCCCTAGATGGAGCCACTATCCTAAGCTGGGCACATGACCCAGACTGCCAACACACAATAGCTTGTGACACCATAGAGGAAGGTAGCCTAAACCACTGAGCTCCAACT
>JAAUXT010123078.1_pt1 | contig 25922 bp, 26 predicted proteins | sample 7278171 | NCBI WGS metagenome assembly JAAUXT01 (sample SAMN14350112, study PRJNA611818) | marine sediment metagenome | isolation source: surface marine sediment (1.8m) | place: French Polynesia: Moorea | collected 2018-08
ATATGATGATCTTTTTTCTGATCTTTTGGGGGGTGGCCCACCAGTGTATAATGTGGCCCACCATTGTATAAAAGACTTATTTTTTATCCTGTGGTGGGCCACCCCCATAAAACAAGAACTACATGAGATAGAAGAATGAAACATACATCACCTGAAAGCTCCTGAAGAATGAAACATACATCACCTGAAAGCTCCTGAAAAGAGCTTTCAGGTGATGTATGTTTCATTCTTCTATCTCATGTAGTTGCTGAGATAGAGCCCAAAATGTGTGTGGCAGAGACTGCAGAGACGAGTTGGTGGCCGGCCACTGGATCATTACTCTATTTCACGTTTGAGTGGTGATGGTGTTGGACGAAACTATGGTAAATTGGAGCAGTCAGTTCAAGCAAAAACTGGTCCCAAACTGGTTTTTGAAGAATAAACACTTCATTTGGGGTTACAAGTAGCGCAGCTTACTCAGAAAAAGTTTCAAAAATTCCTTCAGCAAGCAAAAGTCTGGCATGAAAGAGTTCTTCATTGTGCCGAAACTTGAAGAAAAGAATCAAATACTTCCACTGCAGTATATCAGTTCACATTCCTTGTGCGCTGTGTTTTGGTCGTCCCCCAAACCAGAAGAAGTAAAATTCAATGTCAAATGTGCAACACCACTGCACTGGGTTTCAGCAACGGTTTTGGTTCGCATGGATTTGCCACAGTTCACCGAAAGAACCTGATTTCTGGGCCTCTGCAGAGGATCTTTCTCTTCTGCAGGGGATCCTACTCTCTTGAGCCATTTTCTGATATGACCCATCTCAACCTATTCACTGCATGTTCTGCGGTGATGAAGCATTGTCTCCTCGTGTTCTCCTTTCAAAGACATCTTTGGTCTTCCCATCAGTATTCCGCAGGACTTCGCATCTTTTATCAAGCTCAGCTCAGTCAGATTGAGCCAATAAAGACCCCGCTGATCTAAATCCGCAGACTGCAGCCCGTGCAGATGCAGTCGGCTGTGTGATTCTTGATTTAGGTGTCTCTGACTCGCACCTTCACAGAACGCGTTGAGTGACTCTTTCAGGCCTCACGAGCTATAACTCATCTCAAGCGGTGGGCACACGTTCTGGCGGCTTTGTGAAACTTGTGTTGAATCTCCTGCTGATGCTTTGAGTTCAAGATTGAGATCACTTTGTGGGGATTGTTACAAACCAGGGACATGTGTTTCTGCACTGACAGAGGAATCAAAACTGTGGGAAACTGGTTCTCATCCAGACCCTCTTGAACGTGCCCATTATGGAACTTCACGGTTAATGGAAAAGATAAATCCCTGAACTCTGCTTGGTGAAAGCAGAAGGCACGCGTGGTTGTTACCGGATACAGAGTCCAATCTACATTCATGGCTGTCCTACAAAAAAGATTATTGTTTGTATCCGCACAACTGCGACAATAAAACGGTGGCAGAATCAATGAAGGCATTCCATCATCCGCTGACAGGAGGAGCATGTTTCTGTTCTCTTATGACAAACGACTCCGCGACAGCACTGCAACGCACAGTGAAGATGCTCTCAGCACTTGACGCTGTTCCAATGGTACTCTGAACCACAGTGAAGTCTGTTTTGACATTCAGATGGCAGATGTCAGGAAGATGCATTCCACAGTTCATCGCTCCTGTAGAAAATTTTTCTCTCTCGTGTCTGCACTTCCACTCTCCAAATGATGTATTTGACACAATAGATTTTCAGAAAAGAGGGTCAACTGACCTGGCATCAGATCGAGACCGATGAATCATTGCGCTACACCCAGGAACTGATCTCTCGTATCTGGTTTTTGTCGTCAGAATCTGGGTCAAGTCAATACCACCGATCCTTGTCCTGTTGGAAAACAAGCACGAGAACGCGTCTACGGAACACATGAAGGTTCACGGTGTGTCTCCTCACAGGTGAAAACTGTCACTTCCTTCTGACTACGGCGAAAGCTTTTGAAACAAGAAATACAACACCTGTGTTTCTCTGAATTCAGTGTGAGGTCATTCTACATTTTGCCTTTCAAGAACAAAAACAAACAGAGGCAGAGAGAGCATATATTATTCGTACGTCATCACCGCACAAATTTCTTGCGGTTTTTCTTTGTTTTGTTGTGACCATTTTGACGCGCCAGTCCATGAATAGGTATCCAGCTCATCGTTGTTCACGGTCTGGTCGAATCCACAGCAGAAAGCTACCCAAGTGTCGTCGAATGCTCCCGGGAGAAGAGAAGACTTGAGAAACAAAAAGTGGAGCATTTCCGAACAAATCTCCCCGTGGACAGAATCCTTAGTGGGGAAAAGTAATTCATGTCAAGGTGCGTTAATTGTGCTGAACGAATTGGGCACAAGTGAACATTACCCTGCGAGGCTCATTTTCAATCAAATAGCAAATGAACTTCAAGCAGAAGTGGAGCGGAAACTGATGAACTTGAAGCTGACGCACAATTCTTTTTGCGATTTCGTCGAAGCAAAAGGAGTCAGATCATGTTTTCTTCAACGCAGACACCTTTGTACTTTTTTGTTCGGACAGCAGACAATTTTTCAAAAGTATTCGGTTTCGGTTTTGCGATATGCTCCCGTGTTGTGTGACACAGACAGGGACAGCGACTTTTTTGTAATTGTTCTTGGACTGCACCCTCCGTCCAAAAGTTTGTTCTGCTGTTTTGTTTCACCGCATTCCTGTGCATGCTTTGCGGACAACCATTGTGAAGGAACAGCCAGCGACACAACCGGAAACACTCAGGAACACGCTTTTGCAGAATGTTTGCAGTTTCTTTCCGCCTAAATTGCGGACATACTCAGGATATGATTGCGTACAATAAAAACACCATGTGCCTGAGGTCGGTTCTGTTGTTCCATCGGAAGAGCATTACAGATCTATCAGCATCAGCAAGGTTCCAAAGCGGTTTCTACATTGTGATGTACTCATTTGCATGAGGACTGATTTCAAGCTGCAAGTGTGGCAACCAACCTCAAAACCCGCCCGTCCACAGAGGAAGCGAACTGCGTTCTGCAAGGACGGACGGCTTTGCAGCCTCCCAAAAGCGGCGCAATCCCTGGTTCTCAAGGCGCAGGTCAGCGACAGCGCCCGGAAGAGATTGCCTCCGAGGAGATTAAGATTGAATGGAAGACTGAGTGTCACCCGGACACCTGAGCGCATTACACTGTGAGAGTGCCCGCGCGGGAGGGTGTCACACCTTTGCAGTGTGTTCATTTCGCCAGAACAGTCGCAGACCAACACAACAGACTGCCAGAGACCTTTCGACAAATCCGCCGACGTAGCCCTACAGGCCACAAATTCGCACAAGGTGTCACCTTTCAAGCTCAAAACGTGTGGTGAAGGCACGTCGTTTGAGCACTGGGATCTTGTTCCCCGAATCAGGCTGAATGAAGACAGCTGCAAACCCTGTTGCTTGAGCGAAAACCCCGCTGGTTGTCGTGAAAGATTTGCAGAACAAGGACAACAAGAAAGTGGAGCGAGCGAAAGGACGCGTGCCACGCACCTGTACCCACACTTTTGTTGTGATCAAAAGATGTCACAGAAAAGTTCGAAAGCCAGAATGCTTGTCGGCATAATTGTGAAGCTTGATTGTTGGCCTTTTGTCTGGTCCGAAGGCCATTCTGGTCAGCAAGAAATTTGACGCTTGCTCTGGTCAGAAAATGTGCTCAGCACGTCAAAAAACAACCAGCTGGCAGCAAAATCCAGTGGGGATGAGTTGGCAAACAGGCATTCAGACAGATGGGAAGCGAACACTGATTGCACAGGTTGCGCGACGGTGCCAGCTCGTGCAAAAAGCAAAACAAAGCACAAGTTGGTGGTTTTGGAATTGGCCCATTCTTGAAATTGTTTGTCACTGTGGTCTGTCTCCTAGCTTGGGATTTCAACACGTCGAGAGACGAAAGCACCAAGCCTTCTTAATTAGGTTGACTGCCGTGCTGGCTGACGGAACTCAAAAACATACATTCTGAGAACTGACAGTCTGCAGGAAATTCGTAAAGCAACAGCCACCTGCAGACAAGCTGACAAGTTCTGAATTCAAGGACAAGCCCCACCGACAGTTCGCTCACTGCAAAAATAGAACATTGCGAAAAAGACTTGGAAAGGACCAGGGATGTGCAAACAACGGCCTTCGCCTTGGGCGCGTCAGGAGAAACCTCAATGAAACTTCGTGCATGTCCAGCACAAAAAAAAACATGCTCATGTGGACAACATTGTTCTGTGAAAGCGTGAACTCGCGCTTCCAGGCCCTTGCCGCAGTGTTTCTACTGCTAATGGAGTGAATAACCCCATCATGCAAAACAAGTGGCTGACGACAAAGACTCGCGCCGTTGCCGAGGAATGTTGATGCGGCTCGTTATGCGCTGTGGAGCCGCGGCTTCTGCTGCACCTTTGATGTGCGTCGGGCTATTTAGGCCTCATCAGTAGTCTTTGACAGGACCAAAAAAGCATCTGAAATTTGCCTCTTTGTTTGCCTGTGCCCAGCTCTTGTGGTGGACAGAGCTGGTTCAGCAGAGGAGAAATGATGGAATTGCCCCGTGTTATCACTGCTTCGCCAATCACAGACTCGGCAAATGTAATCACCACAAGCTGTCTGACCCGCACGCCGGCCGTCGAGAGAGTTTTCCTTTCTGTTCTCAGTCGGGAACAATTCCAGAGAGCACCCTGTTTCAGTGCAGTCATTTTTTTGGTTTTAGTTGAGACATTGAATATTTACCTGACTTCCTTCTGTTCGAACTTCCTCAAAGTTGGATGGACAGCGTGCCTGTACTACGCGTCACTGGTGCAGCTCCACACCCTTTTGGAAACTTGCTTGTTGCAGTTTGGGGAAAAGACCTGTTCCGTTGTTGTGCTTCTCATGCATCAGAAAAGGAACAAAAAGCATTCAACACGCACACGCGTTCAGTGTGCACAGAACATTGCAATAAAACCTTGGTGAAGAAGCGGTTATTTTGGTCTGCGAACCCTTTCAGATGTGCCTGCGGCTGCTTGTATGTCTCAGACATGTGACGGCTGGAATGAGCCCAGATCCTCTTCAGGTTTGGATCAGAATCGGACAGCTGATGACGTCTTCCACAATATCCTTCTCATCTAAAATTAGATTTCTCCCAATTTCCCCTCCCCAAGACTAGAGGAAAATCTCTTTCGCTCCAGGTATGAATTAGATGTATTGAGATCATTTATATCTCTCTGCACAAAAGGTCCTGTTTGCAAGAGCATGTGTTTCTTCTCCGTGTTGACGGCCTTTTCCAGAGCAAAATGACAGAGAAAGCAGTTTTTCTGCAGTCGAACTTTGCTGTTTGCGAAGGGTCAAAACTCAACTGCGAACTTTGTTCCAAACTTGAACCTGAATACACTGACTTTGTCATTCATTGTACCAGAACAGTGTTGCTGTCATTGGAAAAAATCCTTCTGTTTTTACAAATGCAGACTCTTGTAGTTTTTCTTCGTGCAGCTTCAAGTATTTTTGGAAGAGCGTGCGATCAGAAAATCTCAAGAGAACACAGGCATCCTGGGCCATGTCACTGATAATTCTCTCCACAAGCAAACATCGCTGCTGCGTGTTGGATTCGCGTGCATTGAATGTTCATTTTTGATAAGCTCTGATGGACGTGAACTCCACTCAGACATGCAATCAAACGACAAAAGATGAAGGACACATGAACCTGAGCGTGGGTTCTCTTGACCAAAAGGTTTTTTTGTTCAACGATGTTGGCGCACAGTGCCAAACAAAGGGACACTGATATCAACACTTTCTCTCTAGATTTTCTTGTTTGTGCAAATCTACACAGGTTTGGGAAAAGTGACGCACAACAAGCAACTTTTATGTGAAGCAGCTTTGCTTCTCACGCAGCAGAAAACGTCATCCACCGTGATGCATCTACCACGACGAGGGGTTCGCGCTGTGATACAGAATCTGATACAAAGACGCTTTCTGAAAAAATGTTGAATTTTTAATGTGTTGAGGTGAAAGGTTTATAGGTAAGTGTAATACAGTGAGGGGACCTGCCCAAGGCAATAACCTCAACGCTTTTATTGGTCAGCATGATCACAGAGAACCTGAGCTGATGGACTGGAATCAAACGGAAGCAATCTGCTGCAGAATCCCCCAATTCCATCTGTCCGTCAACTGACACCAGAGAAGTTGGTGCAACAGCAAAGTCACGTCAAACAAACTGCGTGATCCATGGGGTGCCTGAAGATTCATGCGCCACATTTTGGTTTACTCGCACTAGCACAGTTTTAATTCTCTCTTCATGCTCGATTGTCAAATTAAAAAAATCGAAAGCAACACCCTTGACAACTGGAGACAAAGTGCACATCATGGAAAAGGTGAAAAGAGCCAAAACGAGAAACACAATCATTGCAGAAATGCTGCAGACCACCCCAGCCACAGATGCAATGGTAGTTTGGGGGGAAATGTTCATTAGTTCAATCTGTTGACCAGGAAACTGGACCGTCAGACTCAAGGAAATGAAATCAACGAAGAATCTTCGTCGGACGTCTGCAGCAGAGTCAGGCACCACGTGATGTGCACGCGTTGCTTTGTGGAGTTTCTCACCAGATTTTTGTGTGAGGCTGGATATTTGTTTCGCATGGCGCCGTTTACCTTGTTCCGAACATTCACATAATTTGTGTTCACCTGGTCGAAAAGAATTGTGATGAACAAAGCATTTCCCTGTCAGCTTCAGAATGTTTGCCTGACTTCGTTTGGTCATTATTCCTTTTCAACACAATCTGAGTACCCATGCAACCAACCTGTCGGCCCAAGCAGACAAGCCACCAGCTCCAGCTCATCCGATTGTGTGCAAATTGGGCGCAATGATTGAAATGTGAGTCGGGCGCAACTTTCAACCCGACACGCTCTGTCATCGGGGACCATGCTCGTAAACGGAGACGCCAGATACCCTCGTGGCTTCTTCCAGCAGCACCGCGCGGGCTTCGCTGACTCTCACTCAACCTTACCAATCATCCGGGGTCCAAATGAATTTACGAGATGGGTCCCCACACCTTTGTTCACTACAGAAGATGATTTTCATGTGAAGTGCAGGATTTTCAGGGAACATGTCCTTTTATCTTCCGAAAACAAACAGCTTTCATCCGATTCTGCGATCAGCAACATGGCACGAAATTCAATTGTGAACGCAGAACTTTATTACAGACGGGGCTAACGTACAAGGGAAATAATTCATCGTTAATTCAATAAAACAATGACACCGTGACAACATTCAACATGGAAGCAAGTCGTTTACATCCGTAGTCCAAGGGCATGTGTGGTGATCCACGAAAAGAAGCAAGACAATGAAAATCTTGAGAATTATTGGTACTTCACAATTTGTCATGTTTACCTCGTGGAAATGTACTGTACGACAGAAGATGTTTTATTCTTACAGTAAGTACAATATATTTACAGACATTCAGACCCAGACCTTTGTTGAAGATACTTTTACTTGTGTTGTTGATCTTTGGGACCACAGTCACGAACCACAGGTGTTCACTCCTCACCTGAGAGTCACAGGAACTTGGCACAGCAGTGTGTGAAACGATGTTGCAAAACTGTGCCTATCAGATTTCTCAAGCTTCACAGAGCAATCCGGTGAATCCAAAGCAGAAACGGTTCTGCCGACACCAGCTCCACGATGGAGTGCCATGGAGGAAGTTCGTTTCTGTCCAGAGCCCTGCATGCGTCAACTTTCTGTGCGCATCTGGGCGTGGTCCTGCAGAACTTGTGTTTCTCTAACATTTACACCACATTTAAAATTCGTTTGAAGAAGGTTTTACGCAATTGGAGATTGTCTACTATCATGTGTACCACACCATACATGCACGCACACCATTCTGTACAGCTGAAGTGAAAGCTAGTTGACGTGAGACAAAGGGTGTGACAAGGAACTGATCTGCTTCTCCAAAAACGCCCTTGCGACTTTGCAATAAATTCACATTAAATTCACATCAAAAAGATATCAAACACCTTGACGCAATTGAAACTTCACAAGTTTCTGGCACCTAGCACAGCCCAACTACTGTGAAGTGTTTGTTTCCAATCTTCGCAAAACGACGAAACTGCCGCTGGCAGCAAAAACATTCAGACGAAATTTCGATCTTGAATGTTAGAAAAGTTGTCAAAAAGTCTCACAATTTGAAGTACCCACTTCCCTTTGCCTTTTTCTCAACATAACAAAACTTATGCCAAGACAAACCAGGACAGACGAGAGCAGCCTTTCGCACGTGCAGAACTCGAGGGATTTCACGAGTGAGAAATCTCTGTGGACTCGTGCATGGCATGCAAAGATTCGATGTCAGAAGTTGCGTAGTGACGGTGATGCTTGAGGAAAAGGTTGGTTTTCAGACAGGTTCATCTCAGAAAGACGGTGAATGTTTTGTGTGGGGAAAATGCGGCAGCACTCGTGAAAGAAAGCAGGACTGAAAGAGGAACCCCTTTGCACAAAAGAGCACAGGAGCGGGTCGAACGACGGAGTACCCTGACCGCAGCACCAAAAATTACCAGGGTAAACAAGAAAACGTGCTTCAAGATGAACAAACGCAGTATTTTACCAAGGACGCATCCACGAAAGCCGGAACAATTGCAACAAACTGTTGTGGAAGCGAACATTTGTCGACAGTTTCAATTCTACGATCCCTCTGAGGAAGAGGTGAGCTCAATTTTGCATGAGGATCGCGTGCAAGTTATGGAGGAAAAGAGGCAGCACAACCGAACGTTGTCTGAGATCTTACAAATTGCAGAAGTTTGAGCTCTTTGGCAAAAGTACGTACATTCTTGTGTTCAGTATTTTTCGTCTTCAAGAATGGAAATCATGGTTTATGCACGTCCGACATGGGTGAACGTCTGCGACAGGAACCTATCTGTGGCAGATTGACAGGGGAAAAACCGTTTTCTGATCCCCGGGAGTGATTTGGCAAAATCTGTACATTGAGGCACGATTGTCTTCGGACAACGAAGCTTCCGAACTGATGTTTTGTATGAATACGTTCAAACATTTCCGCAGACTAACAAACTCACAGAACCAAGGATCACATGAGGCAGAAGAAACACAGAAGAGAACTCAGTATGAGGATGGTGGAATGCGTTGCAATTGAGGAGGCATCTACGTTGCAGAGGTTGGAGGTACAGCAGCTCTCGCAGTCCCACGAGGACCCGGACCTGTCGCATTCCTCCAGCCCCAGCGCCCGCGTCTGACCCCCGTCCAACCTGCACGGACCGATCGTGCACTTCTTGGTGATCTGGATCCCAACCTCTTCTGCAAACAAGAAGCAGTCAATGTGTGAACAGTAAAGTCTAATCGAGAGACGACACGATAATGCTGCCCTCACTTTGGATGTCGCGTGACAAATGTAACGCTGGGTGTTGCTGCAGTTGAAGGAGGACGTTGACCAGTCTGAGATCCTTAAGTGACAGCGGGGGGCTGAGGACTGACCCCAGATATCTGTCGCGAGCCGCTCGACTGATTAAGTGGGGAGACTCTCAGATTGACACTGGCTCAAGTCGCCCTCGCTCGGCGGGACAGATCTGGGTTAATGTTGGTTTTGTTTTCAAAACCCACTGAATTTATTTGTCCTCGATTATTTTCACAAGATTCTCGAGCACTCATAACCAGCACACTTGCACCAAAATTAAACAACGTAAACGCATAAAAATGAGTGAAACGTACTTGGTTCTTTGTTTCTCGCTCGACAATTTGCAGACGGGCAAGCATCTGAAATGTTTGCCTTCCTTCGAAAAGTGCACCCCTCTGTGTTCAGACCAGCAATTGTTTGCAGTTGCAGGTCACTTGTTTCCTTCAAACCAACACTGTATCTCAAACACTGAATCAAACAAAACCGAACATGGAGTTCTGGACATTCAATTGCATCCAATGAGGATGAGAGCAAGGTTTGTTCTCGAAGCTGTGCCACAACGCAGAGAGAGAGAGAGAGAGAGAGAGAAAGAGAGAGAGAGAGAGAGAGAGAGAGAGAGAGAGAGAGAGAGTGAGTGAGTGAGTGCTGGGGGAACTTGGGGTCCCAAACATTTTTGCCTCGGGGACCGACTGGAGAGACAGAGCAAGATCAAAATGTAACACCCCAACGCAGTTCTGTACGTCTAAAGCGTCGGCAGTGTTCACCTGACAGAATGCGAGACACTCGATGGATTCATGTAATTTTGTTTTTGCAGCTTGGCTGAGAGTTATTTGCGTTGTTGCCAATCTGAATTCACCTGTACTTGTGTTGCACATTCACTGTTTGGGTTTTTGCCATTGAAAGCTTCGTGGAGATCGCCCTGGATGCATGATTACTACTCTCTGGAACCGGTCAGACTGGTATCCGTTGATGTTGTGACGTGTCGAAAACAGCAGCTCCAAGACTCGTGCCGAAGCACAAAAAAGAACTGTTTCTTATGAATTTACAAAACTGATGATCAGCCGCCAAATGTGACGGCAATCAATTTGTTCTCGACGGCTGCAACTGAGTTTAAAATTTTAGCAGGTCTCAAGGCCAGTGCCCCTTTGTCGCAGAAGCTCAAAAAGAGCGCTCAGCCATGTTCTCTGTAACGATGGCAATTCCAAATGCAATTAAAGAGCTGACTGGTCTGAGCGGCCGCAGTTAAAATATTAAAGCTGGCTTCGACATTATTTGTGCACAACTTAACCTCTGTCCAGCTGAGACCTGAGAGAACATGTCAAGACTTGACACCACACAGGGTTTTTCTCGAGGCCAAGAAAACCACCAACATACTTCAGCGTGAAGAAGTCTCTTCACTTCAGTCCAGTCACGGTTGCTTTCGTACTGGGAAAACGTTCTTGTGTCCCCTGTTTAACAGCGAACAACAGTCAACTGTTGCTGGTGCATTCCCAACTCCATACGAAAAGACACAACTCCGACAATCATCACCACAGCCAATAAGGATCTGTCGCCATGCAGGAAGCACCTCAGGTGTGCCATTTGCGTAGCTCTGGGGACCAATCAGCAGGACCAGCAGACCAGACACGCTGGCACAGGAAGAAGTTTTGCATGTCAACACTGGGCAGCAAAAAGTTCCCTTTTTGGACACAGCTCTGCTTTGAAACCCATAAACCTATTCAAACACCCAATTTCCTGTGCTCATTTTGAGCGTCTATCAACATCATACAGGCTTTTGAATCAGAGATCAGCACTGGAAACGTTGCCATTGAAAGTCTAGACCTTCAAATCAAAGAGACAGAAGACAGAGCTTTACTTTGTCCTCCGTTTACAATACGCTTCCCCTGTGCTCAAAAGCCAACAAGGAGCAGCGAAAATGAAATGTGGACGGGGGCTGTCTCGACAAGAGCAAAGGAACCAGTCGCTTTCACAAACCAGAACAAAGCAAATCGCAACAGATCGCTGGAACAAGGAAAATCAAATTCAAAAACTTTCCTCTCATATTTCATCCGAAATTGTTCGGTTTGGATATTGAGTGGATCAGACCAGGTCATTTGGTGGGGACGGCAGTTCTGTTCCAGAGGAAACAGGAGTGATCTTTCTCAAATGCATTTGGTTGCTGGTCATCCTGAAACTCAGTCACAGTTTGTTTTCTTTTTGCACACGTGCTTGTGTTCTTCCTGCCTGTCGTTGTCATCCCTCCACTGCCTGATAGTTGTCTCTCCACAGTTTGACCCACGAAAATATTTTCTAGAAAGATCCACCAACACAAAGCAAAAAGCAAAATAGGTCTGAACTGGGGTATCCAGGGGACTCTCCAGCAGACTCTCAGATGTTCAACCCAAGGCTACTGTGGTGCAAACGACTGTGCGCCACGGTGTCTTCCAGGCTGAAATAAGGACAGAAACCACTGGGCTGAGCGCGCGACGACTGGTACGAGTACTGACCGCTGTATGTGACGCTGACGTGGCAGGCGTCGAAGTTGGAGGTGGGCGTGCTGACGTCGGAGCAGTTGACGATATGTTGCTTCCCCGAGCACAACGAGTTGTCCGACTGTCGGCTACACACGTAGCAGTACAGGCCGCTGGCTGCAACAAAACGACATGACGTTCGTACGTGGAGCATCGCAACCTTTTGCATATCGCACGAGGACTGGGATCCTGAAATTGTCACGTGTAGACAGACTCAACACCAACCACACACCTCGCCACCAGCAACAAGACCCTTGCCGACGAATCGAGAATATTTGAAGAAAAAAAAACAACAATCGGCCTGCCTTTGTTGGTTATGTCCCTTGTTTCGGTTGGTCCCAGCGAGGCCCAAAACAAGCAAAGAAAAACTTTCGCCCTTTACATCGCTCGACAAAATGGCAGAGGAAACAAGAGAAAGTTGCTGAAAACAGACCAAAATCAAGAAAGAGTCTTTGTTTCCTGCCTGTAATGTTTGCAGAGGCCGACGCAAAACTTCGCCTGCAACGGAAGGCGCAACGGAAATGGAAGTGACAGAAAGCAGCGGTTCAGAAGAAGTTATGCGAGCAATTGACAACAACGTTCTTGTCAAAGCAATTTGTTTGAGAAGAATGCACATTCAAGCAGAGAAACAAAACAACTTGAAGTGAGTGGGAACACGGGTCCTGTCCACACCCAAATGAAGAAAAATGTTGAAGTTTTCAGCAGAAGATTTCCAATCGAGAACACCTCACTCCAGCAGGAGAGGGTGAAACGGTGAACAACGCTTACCTTGAGGAATGTTGAAGAACAAAAGGACGACGATCAACGCACAGTGCAGAATCTGCATCTGATCCACAAAGCTCCCGAAGGATACGACTTTCTTGAGAAATCCCAACTTCATTGTCGGAAGCGAACCAACACTTTCACAATCTGGCAAATGATCCAATGTTTGTTCAATTTCCTTTCTATCCGAATGATACCCGTTTCATGACGGACACAATTACCTTTCCTGATGCACTACCATGTGTAGCGTTCACTTGTGCCCCGTGGCTTCCCCAGCCACACACGAGAAGGGCTTAGTTCATATTCCATCATTTGGAATCCGTAACTAGCTCAGTAATTGTTCTTCGGTGATCTGCATATGTATTCTGTAATCCGCGGCAAGTCTGCGAATCTGAGGGCTGAACGGTCCAGACTGGCGATGCAGTGAAGCTATGTAGGCACAAGGCAGCTTCGTGTGCGGGGAAACATGCAGTAATAAAGCTGTAACTATCCTCGCAAAACTCACGCACATAATTTCTTGACTGAAGTGACAAGACTCGGTGAGGCATTGCTCAAATTTTACGTCCATACATTCTTCACCAACAACTTTGGTTCTTTGCAAGTAAACCAACGAACAACCGAGCAGAACACTCAGAAGTAAAAGCCTCGGAGAAGGTCCGCGCATCATCTAATTGGGCAAGCTTTCAAGTAATTTGCGCTCTTGGTTATCATTTTGCAAGGACTACGAGATATGCATGTGTTTTATTTGTATCCTGGTACGACAATGCATCACAGCACACACACTGGTAGAACGCAACAAACGTTTCTGTCTGTCTCCCGATCCCTCTCTCCCAGAAAGCTGACCTGGCTTTCCTTTTGAAAAAAAAACACCTTTTGCATCGGGCAGCCCAAGAGACTCATTTAGGACCATCACTCTCGCACTTGCGGGTGAAAGTACCCACAGGACTGTTGTCCGCGTGCAATCAACTTGGCCAATGTGTTAGCGTGCACGCATAAATGACACCAATCATGAGCATATTTTGACCAAAACATGAGAGTGTAGGTGTTGCTTGCTTCATCTGATCTCGCAGTCCATTTGAAACAAGAAATCATTTTCAACTGCAACAAGAAGACCTGCATGACTGAACAAGCAACAGCTGTTTGACACTCAGGCCAACACAAGCTCCGGGCATTCCTTGTGGAGTGCAAGTGAAAAAAACTTTGAAATTGACTCACAATTTGTGTTTTTCGGTCACCAAACATCTTGTTTTCCCACTGAACTCAATGCGGAAATATATGGAGACTGTGTTTTCTTATGTTTTTTTTTTCTGTTCTTTATATTTTCTTTCTTTCTTTCTTTCTTTCTTTCTTTCTTTTGTTCTTTCGTTCTTTCGTTCTCTGTCTGTCTATCTGTCTCTCCCTCTTCCTTTCTGTCTCTCTCTATCTCTCTCTCTCTCTCTCTCTCTCTGTTCTCTTCTCTTCTCTTCAGTTTCCCCATGTTTGTTTCAAATAGAAATTAGGACAACAAAATTTGATGCGCGCAGGTCGTGCAGCCAGCAAATGTGAGACAAAAGAGGAGACGACATCAGTTTGTTCACAGACAGGGGGGACAGCGTGCGTAGATACTGACATTTGCATGGCCATTTACCTCAACAGCTGCAGGTAATGAAGCTTTTGTTGCTGTGCTTTCACTGGATATTCTCTTGACAAAATGAGTCTCAAATGGTTCTGCCTCCCACACGTGCAAAGGGACGTCCTGTGAAGATAGATCACTTCCCAACTGTAGTCTCAATCTCAAACCCTTGCTTGAAGTGCAGGTTTTCTCAAAAGACTGATGTTCACATCTCTGTTCCAAAAACATGCGATCAAAAATCTTTTCATGGAGACTCTAGTTTCGATCAGGGAGATGTTGAGTTGATGCTGACTGCACAACAACACCGGCGCGATTGTGCAGGTGGGACACCGTGCTGAAAATGAACGACGAAACTAACAATTGATCTCGAAGTGTTGTTCGCATCGAATTTGCTGATGCAGGAGTTGAAAGTTTGTACGCTTTGCCAAACCTCGCAGCAAATGAACACATTTGGACTTGATTGGACGCACTGGGACCCAAGTTGAACTTTGGGATCGTGGAGCCGTGTCTCATCACGTCAGTTTGAAGTTCAGGATCAGTTAGTACAGCTTTTGGAGAGCAAATTGTTGGAGGAGGTTTCACTGCACTCAGTCCCTGTGATCCTGGGGGACTCAGCTCGCAGCTGTATTCCCTCATTAGGAGTGCTCCTCCTTACTTCTGCCTCGGCGATCCACTTCAGCACAATATTAAATGTGAAGCCTGTCATCCCGCGTGCTTTTTAATGAGCAAAACGACTTTGAAGGCTAACGAGCCACCCATGCGTGTGTACATGCAACGGAGAAGCTGTTCTCCACATTTCACGTGGGACCTGTCTCAAATGTTGGGGGCTTATCCAGCTTTGATCTTGACTTGTCAAATGAGTGAATGAAAAGCTCATATCTTCAACAGTGTTGGGAAGCAACCCGAACAGCAAGAACATCGCCGGAGCCCAATGCCTCTTGGGTGTGGCGATTCAAGTTCACTGTTTTCAGTTCAACTGAGAAAGCACACTGGCAGGAACAGCAGCAGAAGCGGAACAAGTTATGTACTTCTTACAAACAGTCGCCACAATCACTGAAGCTGTGAGGATCATCTTTTCCTGCCCGTTCTTCCACCCACCCAAACATGGGAAAATACGAAAGCTTTCAGAGTGCAGGAGCTGAAATGCCTGTGTGCCTCAGTGTTGTTTCTCGGGCGAGGTGGTGTCTGTTCATTAAAGCCATTTTCAAGTGACAGCGCTGAAATCTCACAGGAGCTGTGACGGCTCAATTTGCACAGCATGCTCTCACTTGCTCCAAAACACTCACCATAGAACATACCTGCAGCACTGTCTATGTGCTGTTATGGCAGGTTTTAAAATGGCAATCAACCGTGTTTCGTTTTCGCCACACAGAAGACAAGTTCCATCACTGAGTGTGTCAGCACTTCTTGGCTCTCGAACAAAGTTCGTATACAACACGGATTTGACGTTCGTTTGACCGCGTCTGCCCTTCGGTCACTTGAGTACCTCACGGCAGTGAGTTTTTCCTTCTCTTCCGTGCAAAAAAGCGGCCAAACTTAAAGAGAGGAAGGATTGTCCCTCTATTTCAAATGACCTCGAACACAACACACGGGTGCCTTCACAACGAAATGTTTTCTTGTGCGCGTGTGACCGTTCAGTCCAGTGCAGATCAACCAACGTCGGTACTGACGTCAAAGGCAGAAACTTGGAACGCAAGAGAAAGAACGTCCTTGCTCATAATTCATTCCCAGTTTTGACAAGTTTCAGCAGTGAGCCTCACTTGAGCTGCAAAGCGAGTAGAAGCCTTGAGAAACAAACACCACTGTCAACGGTGCAAGAGGTAACATGGTCGCCTTTGTTGGCACCCACGTCAACTGTCTCATCTCTGTGTCTCTGCCATGTATCAAATGACCACTCAGGAATGCAACTGGAAAATAATGCAGTGATAAACTGTCCCTTCTGAGCACCTGTTATGGAATCTAATTTCACAGACGAAGACGCTTCCTTAAGTGGCTGTAAAGTGCCTCCCAAATCCCATTGCTTCCCTCCGCTTCCTCTCAATTTTGCAAACAGAGGAACTGCAATTTGTTGGAAAAGATGCACATTGTGCCTCCCAGGCAGACTTTTAATTAGGTCTTAATTTTGACGACACAATTTGAGCATTAAAATTTATGAAATTCCTTTCTTCGCTCTCGAGACCCATGTCGCAGATTTTCATGAGATAATTGTGCAAGAAATCTTTTCTTCACGCCACAGAACAGAATAGCTGTCTCCAAACACATCCACAAGAAACCATGCACAGGCAAACAAAAAGTATTTTTCCATAGACAAATCTCTTTCGTTGTGTAATTGACAGAAATGTTTCCGAGTGGCAACCGCTAGATCTTTCCACACCCACTCAGGTTGTTCGCAACTTTAGTTTTTCTATCTTCTCTTCTTTTCATCCACACAAAAAGTGACATCCACATCCTGATCAACTCAGCAAAAATCGTTCATTCCACCGGCAAGACAAGAGAAGCAGAGGCAAAGGAAACGTCAGTGTGTGCTCCAAAAGTGTCCATGGGACAGAACACGTTCTTTTCTTTGGCATGAAATCGCTCGTTTCTTTTCATCGACAGCTGTGGTCAAACGGTTGACAAGCTGCCGGATGTGTCCGTGTGCAGAGTTCCGAGTCCTGTCACGCCACGTCTTCATCCCTCAACGTCCCTTTTGAAGATTCAGCGCAACAGAAGTGTCCTTCTCAAGGTTTGACTTGCAACTCATGCTTCAAGCAGATGAAAAAAAATTGCAGGAACGCAAAGCGTAGTTTCACAGCAGTTTCCGCGGGACCGAGAAGGAAATTTTCTTTCCGCAGCTATCGACACACAAGAGATTATTTACCGATCGCGGATCAAATCAAATCAAACTGACCAGAGTGAGATGAGAAATCCACCTCGGCATCAATGACGTCTCACGACAAATTGGTTTCTTCGCAGCTTGGCATTTTCACGGCTCGGACGCCAAAGAATAAAAAAAATTACATTCACATTGTTTCACTTGGAGTCAAAAAGATGCAGTGACAGTCCTGAGGGGGTCCACTCGACAATAGCGCCGCCACAACATTCTTTACCTCAATGTCACCAATGACCAGGCTGAGAAGAAAAAAGAGAAAAAGTGAGAGAAGGAGACAAAAGACGTGTCGTGAGGGGGGGGGGGGAGACCCAAGTACGAGATTGCGCATTGCGTACCAATTCGTACCAATGAACAAATAGCAAGTTCCTTTCGTGTCGTGGCAGACGTCGTCGACGTCGCCAGCTGCAACACGTCATTTTTTGTGAACCCCTGCAGCTTGCAAGTCTCCTCAAGTGGGTCCGGGAAAGTGGAGGAAGGGTCAGAGACTTGGTCTGAAGCCTGTAGAAAATGTAAGTTTGGGGGAATTACAAGTTGAGCTTGGGTGAAATGGGAGCGGAGATCCTGTTGCGAACAGAATGACGGCTTTGCTGCGAATCGGTGCAAGGACTCGTCATCTCGGGTGACACACGTTGATGGTTCTGGGGCGGGATTCTTTCAGTTACCACCACTGTAGAGTCTAGTTTTGCTTCATAGCAGCATCTGCATCACAGACCCAGAAGGAACAGCAAAAGATTTGTCACGTGCTCAACAACTGGGTTCTCCAACTGCAGGTCCCCCAACAGAAACACCAAAAAGCTGTCAACGCGGAACAAAGGATTTGTGAAGAAGGCAAAACTTAAGGACACAAAGTCATGTGTTGCTGATGTTGTGTTTTTTTCAGGCGAAAAAAAAACACATCTTGTGCCGAGAAGATTCCTCGTCGCTCAACAAACACACACACACACACACACACACACACACACACACACACACACAAACAAACAAACAAACAAACAAGACGAACAAACCTGCCCTCAGTTCTGCTTGAGTCATGGCACACCAAAGTTTTGACAAAGGTAATTTTGCACCATTTTCTTGACAGAAACAGACAGTACATTACTCTTCCATTTTCCACTGCAAGAAGGATTTTTGACCAGTCCTGACGAAATTATCTCAGGAGCAGATATGAGAACAGCGACGACATATCCATGTCAGTGTGTGCAGAATGCCAACCATTTATTTATGGGCAATTTATTGATAGCAGCCCAGGAACAACATGGAGAAGGCCTGGCCCCATCCCTGTCAATCTGTTCAGTAATAGATCAGCCAACATATCCTAACCGTGCACAATCGACAGTATTTATGAATGCAGACTGTGGCATCCCATAATTCTGATCGGCGAGGATGAAATGTGTCACTGGTCTCACTGCCCTTTTGGGACGACTCGTAGAAATCGAATGGATTAGAATACGGATCAGAAGCTTCGGGTTAGTTTCTTTTGAATTCACAAAAACCGCGTTCACTTGGGGTTCAAATCAAAGCTGCAAGCGTTTTCTGTTCTCAAATGTCAGTCTGTTCATGCACCCACAGGAGAAGCTTGTGCAGGGAACAACAGCATTGGGCCGTGGCACAACTCGGCAAAAAAGAAGCATCGGGAGAGCAGCTCCATTGCAGGGAAAAGAAATGCTGCCATCGAGCAATTTTCGTGATTCATTGGGAGTGCAGGACTTCTCAAATTGTGACAGGTGAAAACGGATCGTGCAACAGAAGCTGGGACCCAGATAGCGCAGTTCACAAACAAGTGTGAACAGCACTCTGAAGGAATAAACTCGACGTCTTGGCGCTCTAGGACAATGTTCTTGCTGTGAAATGAGATTTTCAGCACAAAATATAGACAGTGAAACACAATTGTCAGTGCACGTGCCAGACTTCTGTTTCAAGTCCTGGTCGCAGACATCTCAGCTGCAGTGGCATTTTGCACGCATCTTCGAGATCAGGGGACACGAGCTGCATCAAGGCATTTCGTCTGAAGCATTTCGTCTGAATCTAAAAGTCTGAACGCCTTTTCTCCGTGAGAGAATCACCATGTGACTTGACTTCAGCACATAACTCTGTGAGCAACAGTTGAGCTGTCTGCCATGGCTGCATGTAACATTTCGGGCGTTTTTGGCAAAAAAAAGACAGTTGTGTATTCGTCACATAGCTAGGGTTTTTACCGAAGAGCCATGACACATTTCTCTCTTCAGCCTTCGAATACAGACAAAATTCTAAACTCTGTGGACGAGGTGCCCAACGTTTTGCTTTGGAATGTTTGTGTCTCGTGGGTGACGCAGAACGTCCACTCAATGACGAATCCCCAAATTCACAGGCCGTTGCCCTGTGCGAACGACCTTCCATGGCAAATTCCGTTTTATTTCCTGACTGCAGCAGAGGGCCAAACATGTGTCTCGGCAGTCTCTTTTCTTCTGGATGAAGGATGTCAGCGCAGTCCCACAATGATCTTCTACCCCCTGCCATTATTTCCAAAGAATGTGTGACCTGCGGTGAAAGGTGTGGAGAGGCACTTCACAATCAAAGTCAAATCCTTCACGTTACATGAAAAGTCTTGTGACAGGAGAGGAAATAAAGAGAAAAGTTATTGTCGCCGCTGCAAATCGATGACAGCTGTTTCCCCTTCCTATCTGCTCGTGTTCCCAAAGGAATCGGACAGAATATCAGTATGAGTACCCTGATGTGTCCAAGTCACCTTCTGATCTCAGTCATTAATTTTTTAAAAGACATGTCTATACTGTTCACATTCCTGCGGTCATTCCTGTTCGCGGAGACGCCACAAGGGAGAATGTGAACATTAGACATGTCGCTTCCTTTGTCGGCACTGGTTTTGTGTTTCTCTGTGCAACAAAATGGTTCAAAATTAATTGCACAAATGAAACACACACAAAACTACACCGTGTTCGGAAAATACATCATGGCTTCATTGGGCTTGTCCTGCAATAAGGAGCCTTCGGGGAAATCTGTTTTCTGAGTACTACTGAGCCTGGTGGATTTCTGCCACACAATAACCTAATTGTGGACACATACGTGTAATTGTAGTATGTAGATTTGGGGATCAGGCGCCCAATTATTCTGGATTTAGATGGCTCGCTGTGCTGAAAGATACGCCTTCGCTGGCTTCTCCGACTTTGTGTCTGGACGACGTCAGTGCAGTCCCAGCAATCACACAGGGAAGCAAGATGTTTTCCACCAGGCTTTGCGACACCGCACGCATCGGCATGCTTCTCTCATCAAAAATCCAAGCAGCGGTGTCCCTTCTGTTGGATGACCAATGGTGGTGACTTCTTGATGAGGCGTTATAAACTGAGCAAGCAGATTGTGCGCATTCTGAAAAATCGTCCACGATTATTTGTCACGAATTGCAGAAGACAGCCACAGGAAAGCAGTTTGAAGCACGAGGTGAAAACAAAGGCCTTTCACGCAGACCCGCAGAAATCAGACAAGATGAATGAGAAGGACAACAGGGTTGGGCGCTGAAGCGAACTGGCGCAGCCCTGCAGAGCGCGGCCTTCACATCGCGACCGCCTCGCGTCCAGCAATCTGTCAGCTTGTTTATCCTGGGACGCACTTCCTCGGGCAGATCGCTGATAATGCTCATGTTCCAGTACTTAATGTCAGCTATGGTGTCCTTCCTAGGATCTCTTCCTGAACTCAAAATGGACGCAAAGTGCCGAAGTAGCTCCAAACAGGCGTCTTGAGCACTTGAAACATGAAGAGGGTGTATTAAATATTCATTTAACTGTCTTTATTGGGGTCTCACAGGGCAAGCGGCATTAATAACCTAATTTGGCCATGTTTGCCTGCGACTTGGAAGTGTGTAACACATTAGTAGGCCATCCAGTAGATGAAGGGCTAAAAGAAGAAGCACAATATGAGTGGTCATAAATTGCCTCCCGGTTAGTCAGTGGGGATCTCGTTTCCCCGTCGTAATTCAAGGACTGGAAGCGTGTCGACGTGCATCTTGTGTCAAGAAACGTTCAGTAAAAAGTTCCGTTGCTTCCACCAAGACCCCAGTACAGGTATTCTGCTGCACTGACGTACAAACAGAAACCCTGAACTTGCACAGAGCCACAGATGTTTGCATCTTGTTGAAGGAGAACAAACTGAAATGAGTGAGACTCAAATGATTTGGAAAGAGAAACAGCAATTCCCAATTTAGCAATCTTCCCTGCTTCGTTTGACTTTTGGTCCCTATCTTTCCCTGGTGTCTCTACAGAAGTACCGTTTAACTTTTCAGGTTTATGTTTCACTGGGAGAACAAGGAATCGCGGTTTCTGCCCGCTGGTCTTGGCACCGAAAAGGTACTCGTACACTCGTGTCTGCACAAAATGAACGTTGCCGCTTCACGAGGTTGCCTTCAGCTGTCGCAAATTGAAGCAAACATCTGACTGCAAACAAACTGATCCAAGATTGGAGAAGTAGGAGCAATCTCAAATGCTAGGACCCGAAACATGAGAGTGGAAAACAAAGGAAACAGGCAGGATAAACTCGTCTGGAGCTGCTCTGTTCCTGAACCCAGGTCAGGATTTGCATCCTGCAATGTTGCTGCCGGTGGTTTTGCTTGGGGTGTACCCAAAGCATTCCGTGATTGCTCACTTGAACCGAGCATGTGCATGAGCCTTTACTCGGAGGCAGTCCAACTGACTTGACACCATATGTTACCCCTTTTCGTTTCTCCCACACCAAAATCGACGCATGACACGTTACGCACAATCGGAGTGATTGCAGACGTTCATCTGTGCAAAAATGTCCTGTGTTTAGCGGTTCCAGTTCTCGTGTGCCAGTAATTTGACAAATCAGATTCAGGGTGAATGGTTTGATTCTGAACACTGAACTGACGTCGCGGAAAACCATCCAGACCTCGTTCTCCTGGGCGACAATACAAATGGTGCGTTTTCTTTTTTCGTAAATGAACTCAAATGAGTCTCATTCACTCATCATTTCCCGTTGGTGCGGAAACTGGAATAAAACTCCTCTCAAACGCGCGCGAATGAGAGAAAAACAGGCAAGATTGCCAATGCACGGAACGCTCAAAAAGACAAACATTGGCTAGAGAGCAAAAAAGAATGTTTCCCTTCATCAGGTCCCAAAGAGAAAAACTGAGTGTTGCTCCGGTGGATTTTTGGTGCAAGAAGGATCAAACTGCTTGAAACGTTTGCACAGCTTCATACTTCACTGAAGTGTGCATCATCACGATTTTATGATTCACAGATCGCAGAAATTTGCACATCAATGCAAGAATTTTCTCGCATCCTAGTTTCGAATCCTGCACTGACAAAAGGGTTGGGTTTCAAGATGCGCATTGGGACGTTCATTTCAATTTACCAATATGTTGCCAAAGTGAAAATTATTCACGGCGACGCGGAACAGAACCAGAAATTCAGGCCAATGGCCAGGTTGCATGTTTCAAGATTCACTCGTCGGACACCACACAGTTATTGTTGTAACCATGAGTTTCCACCACGATTACTTCATCCTTTCAGCATTTGATGTCAACATTTCTGGCAATTCGGGTACACTGAACTCAATGTGACTGTTTTAATCAACAACAATTAACACATCGCGTTGGGGCTCTGACAGCTGCGTGACTTCGTTCCTCTGAATTACGACGACGCTTGTGTCTCAAGCCTCGCACTGATGGAATGAAGGCGTCGTGCGTGTGGTACTTCCCTCTGCGTTTGTGTGAAACAGCTTGAAAACTTGCAATGAATGGAGACTGCAAAAAACTAGCAAACCTTTCAAAACATGATTTTGTACTTTCGCATCCTGTCTTTTCATAGTCCTGCATGATGCTGCAAAACTCCAGATTTTACTGATTCTGCAAAAAAAAGTGCATCCGGTATCGCTGCAGTGTCCTCCGCGCGTCGCAGTTTTCTCATGTGGGGTGCAGACGGATGACTAATCCTTCCACGCAGTATTTATGTCGGTCATTAAAACAGGGGAACTGTCGTCTACATTAGGCAGACGTAATCGCGTACTCCACTCGGTAACATGGCTCCACAATTGCAATGGATAGCAGTGGAATTTTTGTGCCTTGTCACAGTAAGTTAAACTTTTTTCTGTTCTCAAGCCCAAATTTGTCTCTTTGAGAGATCTGGAGAGGTTTAGACAGACAGACAGACAGACAGACAGACAGACAGACAGACAGACAGACAGACAGACAGGAGCACGGATTGGAACACTTGTACAAACACAAAACAAATCGAACATTTCTTTTCAAACTCTACCCTGGCCCTTGTCTACGACAATGACTTCTCGCCGTCAGGTTCTGCTCATGAGCACTGCCGATGCCCAGTACATTGACCAGATCATCCAGGCAGCGATGAACGAAACAGGTGCGTTTTGGTGACTGCATACTGTGGGTCGGGAGAGGAGACCACCCCTGACCTCCAAAAAATCCTGATTGCTCCGCCTGATTTTGTATCCAGGATTCAAAGTTCTTTGACACGTTTTCTCAAAGTGGGAGCATGCGCCCACCCCTCGAGGTCAAAACCCGAGTTTGGACAGGGTCGATCCCCAAGCTGAGTGGAGCTCAGCAGACCCCGATGTTCCAATCTTCTTGACCACTCTTCTGTTGGGGATTCTTGATCTGTTGGATTTGATAATGATACGATCAAGCTGCATGTAGAGTCTAAAAACAATTTGCAGTGCATGCTTGACTGCAGGGATATGCTCAGCGCGTCTGTTTTCAGACCCGAATATACTGCACGAGCCGGAGCCGGGCGTGTTGCAGGTGGAGCTCGACATGCTCTTCAAGGAGGAAGACTACCTCGCCATGCTGGAAGCGTGAGTCCCTCACATGGTTCTTCCAGGGTCGTTGTTCCTCTCGATTGCTACTTCCTTTTGCCGTCGTTCGACTACGTAGGTTTTTTGAGGATCGGCTCTTCACATCCAAACTCTGTTGTTCAATGTCAATTCCATGTCTGATTTGCTCTTGTGAAGCATTGTCTTGAATGCTTTCCGAAAGCTTGTGCTCACATGAAGGGAACTGAAGCGTAAGATCGAAACAACATGCGATCGTAGCGTAATTTCCGTGAATCTGGAACGGACAAAGAACATCGTCAAATTGCAATATTTTCTTGTGGACTAATTGAATCCTATCCGCTTGAGAGCGGAAATTACACTTTCATCGCCCTTTGCGAACGAAGTCTCTCCACGACCAATTTGTACAGAGATTTTTGTGACAAAGGCTTGTCTCAGGAAAAAACGATCGCTTCCTGCTTCAGTATGAAAGGTTTTCCCTTTCACTGATACCTAATAAGGTCCCAATTGACGACGCAGGGTCTCGTTGTCTTGAAGACAGAGAATGTGACCACCGGTGATTGATGCTTCCTTGAAAATATACAAACAATCACAGAGGGATGCACACGTGTGTGAAATAGACCTACCCAGCCGGTGCACCAAAATACTCGTACTTTGCAGTTTTGTTGATTCCTCATAGCTGGAAAAGTTTTTGGAGAGAAAATAAAACAGGGCACAAAAGAACCAACTGTGCAAAGCAAGATCATTTTTGGCTGTGCATTGCTTTTCCCTTTCACCGTGAGTGAAACAAGAAAGGCTCACAAAGCCGTGGGTTCAAGACCTTTCCGGATAGGAATCTGACAGCTGTTTCGAGAACAGATCTACAGACAAACCTCGTCAAAAAGGCCACAAGAAAAATCGCAAACCCTCTGCAAGCGTGACACTCAGACTTGATCGAGGAGCCCCTCTCAGGAAATGTCAGTCTGGTGTTGGACGGGTGAGGATAAACCATGAAACATAGGAAATCAACCCTTACGTTCCCAATTATTTTCAGCTGTCGCAGCATTGTTTTCCCAGAAGAGAAAATATTCATTTGAAGCTGAAGCTGTTCTTTCCAGTGATAGGGAAGCCGAGGAGGAGGAGGGAGAGGACGAAGCTGGAGTTGAGGATGAAGAGGGGGCTGACGACAGTGACGACGACGACGACGAAGACGAAGACGACGGAAGCGGGAAGAAACGAAGAGTGAAACGAAAAGCTATTCTCGGCAATAGATGGACGAACAAAGTGGTGCCTTACTACTACACCTCTGGAACCTTCAGTGAGTGTGTTTCTCTTGTCCATTTTCTTCCCTGCAGCGGACTGCAGATGACAACTGCACGACAGTTCCAGACCCCAAGTTTGCGAGAACAAAGAGCGTAACAACCGCCACAGTAGAGGCTCATAACGTCTCTGCTGATCTGTTCCAAGCTCTCCCAGTGTCGAAAGTCAACACACAGCCGCCCATGAATTTCGTTCGCGCGTTCCAGGTGGATCCGATCGGCAGGTGATTGACGGCGCGATGCGGCACTGGGAGCGTTACACGTGTATCCGCTTCCAACAGGCGACCTCCTCCACCAGAAACTACATCCAATTCGTCAACGGTGGAGGGTAAGTGGTGCTTCGAGTTCCGGCCGGGATCTGGTGGGAAGCCTCGTCAGCTACGTCCACGTTATCTGAGAAATGTCCAGATGTCACAAACAAGCCACAACTCCCTCTTTCAGCTGCTCTTCATACGTTGGGATGCAAGGAGGGATGCAGCCTGTCACGTTGGCTCCGGGCTGCAGAAGGGTGAGTGTCGCGTCTGAATAACTTCGGAAGATTTCTGTACATCCATACATGTATGTTCCCACACGTTTTTGCCACAGAAAAGAGAACTGAGTCAACGATACGAGGTTTGGAATTTATATTTCCTTCTTTTTGTGATGGCGTACCCATTGCTCAATTTTATCAAACCAAAACAACACTCCAACAAAGGTACTGTTGGTATGCAACTATCAGTA
>JAAUXT010044807.1_pt1 | contig 25919 bp, 24 predicted proteins | sample 7278171 | NCBI WGS metagenome assembly JAAUXT01 (sample SAMN14350112, study PRJNA611818) | marine sediment metagenome | isolation source: surface marine sediment (1.8m) | place: French Polynesia: Moorea | collected 2018-08
CCCTCCCCCTGGTCAAAAAAATTTCCACCTCATCCTTGTTATGGATTGTACATTTACTTATTTGTACTTTTTCTACAACTTACTTTGTTTGGTTTGTAATTTTTCTGGGTTACCCCCCCCCCCTAGGTTACAGAAAATTCTCAACTGGGACATTTCCTGACTGGGGCAGATTGGATAAGTGCTGTCCTGCCGATGTACGCTGCCCGCGGCTGATTCTCTACTTGAAAGTCTAGTTTTTACTTATCACTGGACTTCAGCATCTTTTTTCGCAAACACCTGAAATTTTTACGCAATAAACGCACTCTCTTGGTGTAAAATGGTAGACAAGTTTCAGCTCCGTTTTCGGAAGTTGCGTGTGAATAATTTGTGTTAAAGACGTGCCTGACAAAAGAAACTGTTTCCCCTGTGAAACTGCAGTTTTCTCGGAACGTCTCAGCAGTGAACGTTCATCAAGCTTTGTGACAGTTGGTCTTCTGCAGTGCCAAGCCGACTTCGTCTGTCCATGGCACTTTCCACTCCTGTGGTCTGAGAAATGCAGCAGAATGCACGTCACGAAGCCCATCAATGTCACAAGTGATCCGGGTTGACCACTACCAACACTGAGAGCGACGGTGTGAGGTCACTCAATGGCGATTGCGCTCGCGATGCGCGTCTGTTCAATGCTGTACATTCTTGTTTGAAATTTTTCATGCTGCGTCAGATTTTGACTTGTCAACCCCAAATCATTTCATTCCGTGTCATGAATGACACCTCACTTGCACAAGATCTGAAAAGCCTGGAACACACAAACACACACACACACACACACACACACACACACACACACACACACACACACACACAACCTGTGAGCCATTGCAACACCAGGACACAAGGCGAATCGTGTGCTGTTTTGTCGGAGTGTGCATTCTCTCTCACAGCAGACGTTGTGCGTGCATGTGACACGCATCCAAGCGCGACATAGCGACCTTAGGAGAGTGAAATCTCAGCCGAACACCCTACCAAATGGAAAATGGCAAAGCCAAAAACTGCCGTTTCTGAGCGAAACACATGCACGGAATCCTTCGTCCACCTGGACGCGCGATGATTGTATTTTCGCGCAGGGGCCACAAAGTTTTGCCTTTTGAATTTTTGTTTTCTCTTTTGGTGGTGGTACGATTTGCATTGCCCTCGAAAAAGGAATGGAACTTACGAAGGAAAACGTGGGCTCTGACACCACACATTTGCTTGCTTGGGCCTCTTCAAGAGGAAAATTTTCAGGTTGCTGGTTTTCTTTCAAACAAGTTTGTCTCATAAACTTCTAATTTCTAGATACACACGCAACGTTCTGCATTGGTGCTCGGCTGTGTCCCCCCTGCTCTGAGCACAGATCTGCCTTTGCACATGTGCACTGGTTATAGAGCAGAACACACCGAGGGCACCTCGCACTTCCTCTGGAGATGAGGTGGGGATAACACACGCACAGAGACACTCAGCCACAGGGACATTTTAGGTCACACACATGGGCACCCTTACACAGACCATGGTAAGGAATTCCCCCATGTGCATGGCAAAGTATGCAATCAATGGGCAAGGTGTAGCAATCTTCTGGATGTTCGTCTTACTGTTACCGAGACAACTGGATTGACAGAACAAGGCGTCTCTTCACTTCAGCGATAAGGTATGATATTGACACCTTGTTACTTTCCTCAAGAGAAGATCGCAATCCACAAGGCAGCATTTTCTGTATGTCAGAAGAATGAAACAAAATCTGCAGATCTTTATCATCAGACAAGACCGGTGCGGATTTGAGCTTGCAGGACAATGCCAGTGCTTGAAGAGAATACTTTGAGCACTCAGCAGAACCATGTCATATTTTGCGCTAAATTCTATGTTGTTGTTTGAGTTTTGGAAAGTCCAGGTAAAATTGTGATGCTTTTGAAACACAGTGGATTTAATTCCGCTTTTGGCACTGGAGAACTCAAATCACACCGAGTGCCATGCAGCGTGCGCAAGTCAGAATTGTTCCTCCGTTGTGTGTAACTGTCCATGCCGTGACATCCAGTTTCCATGCGTACATGGCAGCTTTGGTACATCTTCACACCTTTTGCATGGTAGGGCGTTGTTTGACGAGTTTAAATCCCAACACTTCAACTGAAGAGTGAGGAAAAGAGCTCTGAGGAAATCTGTGTCTGTTCGGCTGTTCCGAACGCTTGTTCCAGAGGGAGGACTGATCATTCTTGGCTCTCAAGGCAAGAGTGAATTGACTTCTGACGGTAGAACAACGCTTGACAACTGTTCATACAGGCTGAAAGAGAACCAAAGAGAGAACCAAAGAGTTCTTTTCCAGAAAACGGTTTTGTAAAACCTGAACTTTTTACACAGAGGCATGCTGCATGGTTGTTTTTGTAAATACGCCTTTCTGTAGTACACCATGTGTAAAATAGTGTGGTTGACATTTCCCTGTCAAAAATAGTACGAGTACGAAGGAATGGGGGCAGATCAGCGACTTGCGCGCACGCAAACTCGAGCTGGAGCATTCACATACAGATTTGTTGTGCACCACTCACTGCAGTTTTGCAACACGATAGAACGACATTCAAAATGAAGAAACATCGTGTTCAAGAAATACCAGTCAAGAGTGCTTTACTTGTCATGGTTTACTTCTTGGAGTGCACACAAGTTTGAGTATGGCAGGAATGTGGTCTGGTCCTTTGTGTGAAGCAAGTTGTGCTTCACTTGCATTTTGTCGTTAAAATCTCCCACAATGACAACCTGGTTCGATGTTTTTATTCGGGCTTAAAACATTTTTCATTTCGGTTCTCACTCTTTATTCTGGTTTGGACATGTTTTGCTCCTGTGTGAGAAAACCAACCAACCTGTGAGGTGCACATGATTCGAAACGGCAGAAGAAACTGGATTTCTGAAATTTCTGTTTGTGAGTTTGTTGTTCAGTTCCATGAAGAACACTGGATGTGGACAGCTTTTTGAGAATTTGGTTGAGTTTTTGTGGATTTTTGCTTCTTCGTCACAAATTTTCGACACTGCTATTTTCATGGACACAAACTAGATTGACGGGAGCCTTGACAACTTAACATCAGAGGAATAATGAGTATTTTGTCTGTTGAAAATGTTTAGAATTCCACCTTGACGTTTCGTTTCAATGTAATTGTACAATTGATGTGAATTTTTTCTTCGTTTGGTTCTGCTTAGCTTGCTATCTGTGGGGGGTTTTGTGTCGTGTGCCGTGAACTATCTTGCCCCTCCTTGGATCTGAACATCTTGTCTTTTTTCCAGCCGATTCGGAAAAAAGACCTGGCGTGTCTCTTTCATGTGTGACAGACCCAGCGAAAAGGGTTGAGGAAAACCAAAAATTGACCTCCAATTTTCCTTGTGTGCCGATTTCGGCAGAAAGAAAATTCACTGAGAGGGCTGATATTTTGGGATCCAACTTGGCCCTGCGAGATGAACGCTCCTGCAAGTAGAAGGCAAAGAAAGTTGGTGAAGCAGGAACAAGGGTCCAAAATTGCTACCGAGCGAAATGAGACTGGGGGCTCGTTCGAGTCTTTGCTGGGTTCCAGGTGAGCACTGCGTGCGCCATTAAGACATGAAGCGCATAAACACACACCTTCGTTTCTTCACAAGCAGAAAAAGACTGGGTTTTGATCATGTTGTGCAATCAAATACGAAAGCCAAACAAATTGTTCAGTTAAGTTCCAATCTGAGTTTTTCGCTTTCGTTGTGAGGAAGTAACAGAAGAAACAGGTGCACAAACAAACGAGATACGCACGTACTCGTAACTGGTGCGCAATGTGCAGTTTTGTCATCTTGGATATTGATCAACGTCTTCGTTCAGGTTCAGGTGTCCAGCTTTTCAACTAAACTTGGTGGGGATGGCGTGCAAAGCACAAAATCTTTTTTCGTGACTTGAGCCTTTACGCAAGAATCAGATAAGGTGAATGAGTTATGTGTGCAAGGATTGCGACGTTGTGCATTCCTCTGACCCAGGGGCCGTGCAGGTGTTTCACGGAGTCTCCAACCCTCGACTTGGAGACACTCAGCAAATTTTTGCTGCAGTTTTTTCAACGCAACGATTCGTCTTGCTCTCACAAGAAACAGAGACATGGACAGAGGCAGAGCAACGAGAACACGCAGATGCTTTTCTTTTCTTGCGTTTGAAGTGTAGCCTTCTTGATGCACAAGTCTCGGTGTGTCAGGAAGAACTTTCTCACAGTTCCACGCTTGAAGGATCCATCAGACCTGCCACATCTTCTTCAGAACTAATCTAGATGTACAACACTTGTACTTGAACATAGGTGTGTATTGAGGTGTGCCAGACTAGACGTTCGCTGTCACTCGTTCTGGGAATGCTAGCGGGCAGATGAATTGTTCCTGGACATTCGTGAACAAAACCCTTTTTCAAAGCCAAATGCTTCACAAAAGAAAGACAGTGAGATGTTTTGATCTGTTTCAAGAGGATGATCTTCACAGGGTTGGATGAAGGATTTGATCTTCAAGAGTGGACCACAGAAGTGGGGCGATTCCAGCTTTACATTTCACATGCACGGAGCAGACATCACTCGTAATTACGAGCTCAACCTTCGACACCGCGCGAATGTCACAATTGTTGTTGCTTCTGCTGTTTTCTCCGTACAAGGATAAAAATGCGTGTGTGGTGCAATTTTGTTTGGGGGTGGGGGTGAAGGGGGGGGGGTGGAAGTAAGATCATTTTTCAAGGTAAGGGTGCGCTTTTCAATTGCCCTGCCTTTGCCTCTGCCTCTCCCTCGCACATCTAAATCCCTGGGACACCGGGTCATGTTTCTGAGGAGGATAACGACTGGTCTGAACTTCTTCCTCTGATGTTTCAATTAATTCATTCGCAAATTCATTAAGTCATCAAAGCAGCACTTGGTGACCAATGAGCTCTGTAATTAAAGTGTTATCAGCGATACTATCCTTTTTGTACGCCAGAGTGATAAGGGTCTAACGGTCGCCCATCCCTCCTTCCCTTTTGTGGCACGAGGTTGTGACCTCAAACTGACCTCCAATGTACGACTAATTTCGTTGTGATGCACATTCTTCAGTGCAAAGGAATCGGAACTTCTCTCCCAGGAAGTCTGCGAAGGAGCATAGACCCCACGGTACCCAGGGTTTGCTGGTGCAGAAAAAGGTCTGAAAATTTGACTCTCTTGCTGTGAAAAGGAAACAGGAATGGTCTGTATGTATACAGATGGATGCTTGAAAATGTTTTCAAAACAAGGTACCATCGCCTTGATACAGGTTGGTACCCACGCAACCATTGGATGTGGTCCAGCTTCTTTGTGTTTCGCTACAACATGTTTCCCAACAACGAAGCTTGACAGGAAGTAAGTCCAGCCTGAGGGAGGGGTGCATGCGAAAGGTGACAAGGGAGACCTTTCGTCTGCACGAATAAGGGCAGGAACAAGAATATATGTAACGTACAAACTACACGGGCAGTTTCCCTCTTTGCATGAGGAACTCAATTTGCATCGAGTGGCGAAAGATGGCAACAGAAGATCAAATTAAAGAAAGCAATCTTGAACAATATTAGAAGCTCAGCCAAGTTGAAATGTCAAAAACATAAACATTTTATCTTTGTAATACAGAATACATCCCAAAGAGTCAGTGTAATAATTGTGTGTGTGTGTGTGTGTGTGTGTGTGTGTGTGTGTTCGGGTTATGATTGGACGAAAAAAAGTCTGAAAATGAATTCGTCAATAAAACAAAAACAAACTGAAGAAGAAACGCCCATCACATTCACTTGAAGATTCTTTTTTTGTCACGGATTTTTGGTGACAATCTCAAAAAAGAACTTTGACACTCAACAAGTTGGCAACTTGCACCAATTTGGCAGGAAGGACGATCTTGACTGCGCCAAACTTTAAACAAAACGTGAGAATCCACAAATCTTGAAATAATTTTGGATTTCTACAAAACACATCCTTTTGTTTTCCTTGAACCCAAGTTGCACCGAAAGCGCGGTGTTTTTGACTTCAAATGTCTGAGAAGGTGGTTGCACGGCTGAGGGGCGAACTATGGTGTTTGAAGGAACCTGACAATGCACAGGCGGATTTACATCGACTGGTCGTCGCAGCGGTGCGCTGTTTATTGGTTCGCCTGGAGACACCGTCAGCTTGATCTTCAGCCAACTCAAGCTGAAGAGATGCCACGCGAGTCGTTTTCGGGTTGGTGGTGTTCTTTGGCAAGCTGGACTGTCCAGTTTACGAGTCAGAACACATGCACCTGCAGGACATGGGGACAAACGTTGCGAACAGATAAAAAACATTCGCCTCATGAACAAGGGTCGTTCAACAGTTCTCCCAAAAGAAGTACGAGCCGGACCACTCCGGAACAGTGTGAGTTCTGCAGAGGAGCCCCCAGAAAGAAAAATCCGATTTTGTTTGATTCACAAACGCACAAACAGACACGCAAGAAGCACTGATCAATTTGGCGAGGGATAATCTTTTGGGAATGGGGCCTTTTTTGCGCAAGAGAGCAAATTGGTTGTCTCGTACATTGCATCGAAACCTGCAGCTCAGCAAAAGATATTTTTCCACTTTTTCTCTTCTATTGTCTGCAGCAGAACGCCACACAAAGATCCCATTTGTGAACTTGCAAAACTTCCCTCCGGGGACTGTTTCAAGATAAGATGAAAAACAAGTTACAACATTTTCAAATGTGTTGGAAAACGTTTCTTTCTGCAACCCTGCAGCGACATACCGTGCACAACAGGCTTTGCCTGAGTGAGAGGTTTTCATGTCGATGTGCTTTCTGCATTGTCAGTTCATTTTGAAAACAGACATTTGAAAGGCAATAAGGCTTCAGGAGAACGTCTGGATCCCTTACTGAGTCACATGCACCAACGTGTGCTAAGTATTCAGAGAGAGATTAGTGGCTCACGCGTCTTTTGTGCGACTTTGACCACAGGCAAACTTGCACCAACGTGTTGAGGGTCAAGCCTTGTACGGAAGAACAAACATTCTTGTGCTGGTGTGTCTTGTCAGAGATAAAGCGTCGGGACTGGAGACAGATGGCGAACACAAAAGCACCACTGATTTCGTGGAAATTGATACGATCAGTGCACACAGCATTTACGCAAACGTGTTTAGCTGAGTCCTAAACTCAGTGAATCTGTGGTCACTCAGAGCTGCCAAACAAATTCGAGGTCAACAAAATTGTCAGAGAATTTCAAAAACTGGAGTGAACGGAAAGTTGATCTGAAAGGCCTGCAGGTCAAAGTGTGCTCGTGCAACAAAGGATGCGTCTGCCGTTCTTTTTCTTCCCAATGTCACTGAGCGTCCGCCGCCCCCCCCCCTTCTTCGTCTTTTTTCTTGTGCCGTGCAACTGGCAAAGTTTGTTTTTGGTGGATTGAATAATATCACCCAGTGCCAAATTTGACAGTATTTGCGGAGGGGTGTGAGGACATTGCACGGAACCACTAATTTGGAGAGTGTTGGGAGGAAGGAGTGTTCATAGCGCGTGCATGGCCAGGTGAGATGATTACAGGCTGCTCCACTTCAAAGGAACACCGCATCGGCACCAACAGGTGGACAGGTGAACGGGGAGCTGAAGACTTGGAGCAAATGGGTAGATCTATGAAACTGGGAGCAGAATTTTCAGGAATTCGAATGCTAAACGACAATAACAGCTTTTTGGTCTGGTTGCAGACAAACGGAAACAGGAAGATACGCTCGTAGGAACCAAAAACGTGCTGGTGGACACTGGCAACCACCGTGAGGCCAGAAACTTTGTAACGCATAGCGAACAACACGTCAAGTCCATGGACGCAGAAATTTGCAAAAAATTGGAAGCGTTTGCCTTTAATCGTTGCAAACTGGAATTCTTTACATTGGGGTTGTGGTGGTGTTTATCGGTTTTGCTGGGGATTCCGTGTCGTTGGATCCTCCAGTCGAACCCGAAATGCTCAGGTAGAATCGACGTTGCCTTGCGCAAACCCCCAGATAAGGTTTCACAATGGGTGGGTTTGATTTATGCATTGCTTTGTGCATTGCATTTTATTGTTCGTGTGATTCATTTCAGAACACACTCACTTTACTGCAGTGCTTGAAAAGTCTTGTGTTAGCTTGAAGAGATTCAATGGATACTGAAGGTTGGACCTGATCACATAAATAAAGCATGCCCGTCCGTACCCCACTTGACTCCACACATTTCTCATATTTCCCCTCATTAACTTTCTCGACCTACCAGAGAGGAAAAACTCCTTGACGCCAAGAAACCATCAATCTTCGGAATTTACAAGTCAAAACTGAGGTGAATCAAGACACAACACGAACAGATGTCACATGCACGTGTATTGCATGTGCACCTGTGCAATCTGTGGCCCTGCCTCTTGCACAAGTTCCTCTCGTCTACACTTTTGAAAAATTCTGAACTGGTTTCTTATTGCTCCAGACACAGGGCTGAGAGGATTTTTTGCGCACCCAACAAACACATTCTGTTGCTGTGGTGACTGAAAATACTCGTGTCATTTCCGCCAAACTGGGGGATGTCCCTTCGGGAAATATCTCAGAACCACAAGAGTTGCGGTGGCGTACTTTCTCAGCCATGCATTGCCAACGTGTTGTTCCTGAGCAGAAGGGGTGTGTTGATTTCCCTGCAGTACGATTTGTGTCCAAAAATCAGTTTTGTCAGAGAACAGGATCCAAAATTCATATAAGTTTTTTCCCTGTTGCTGGTGTGAGAGGTTGTTCGTGGGCTTGATGGGACAATGATTTTTGTTTGTTGTTTTGCGGACAGGCAAACGAAGTACTTAGCACAAGGGGGAATACTTCGTGGTGAACAAAACAGTTGAGAAATCATTGGGGCTTGTTGACTCAGAAAAATCGGAAAGGGTTTGCCTCTCCCCAAACCTTGGTTTTTGACCTCAGATGAGCGTATCAGGTAAAGCGCTGCGCGTCCACACAACTGTCGCACTTGGTCATATTTAGTGTCAAACATTCCTAAACGCTGACTTTGAGAAATGCATTTGCTTTGTGTGTATGTCCTTATCTCCTGAGGTGGTCCTCTGATCTCTGCTGTGAACGTTTTGGTCATTCCCCAACTTCTGGACAGTGAATGTCTGTTAAATGCTCAGACGGTTTGAAATCCATTGTTACACAGAGTGAAATCTGTCATTTTTGCGTTTTCTCGGGCAAACCTTGACATCTTGTCGTTCAAACCTGAACAGGAATTTATCCGCACGACACGAGCATTCAGGGACGCAAATTTTCTTGAAAGAACCCGCCAACGACACAAAAGTTGTTTCGGGAGGAATTTTGGCATTCGGGTGTGTTTATATTTTCCGTTGAAGCAAACTTGGCCGCCAGTTTGACCAGGCGTTGTGACATGTGTCCTCACAGTGTATCACTGTGCAGCCACCCGTTTTTCCAAAAATTTCTGATCCCATTGAGAGATACCTCGATCTTCACTCAACGTGCGAAATGCTTGATCCCGAGAGAGATCCAAGACGAAGTCAGACTCTGGTTTGAGGTCCATTTGTGGCAGAGCCCCTTCATTTTCACACCTGGCTTTGCGTGATGGGGTTCGCCGCTTGGTCCCACCAAGGACACTCTGACTTAGCAACATCAATCGGCCGTCTCAACCTTCTTGTTCAGAGCATTGAGATCACTCATAAAGATATATTGCTGTGACAACAACTTCTTGTCTTCCATCTTCATCTTCGACACATTTGGTCAACTGCACTTGATGCTGTGCAGAATTAGCCAAGCCTGCAACTTTTTCCTGAGGTCCAAACTTCAGCATCTCTTGACATTAGATTTGCAGGACTTGCAAGATGGAACTTTCTGTCGTATGCTGGAAGGCTCACTTGACACGAAACCAAGCTCACAATGAGTATTTCGTGCGTTTGTGCGAAAAGAGTGAGCACGAAGGAAATGATTCACAATTTTCAAAAGTGGGTCACGCGAGAGCAACCTGGGAACATGGCCAGCTGATTCCATTGTTGTGGGATCAAGGAGATGCAGAGAAACTCAGCACAAAATTGTGCATATCTCTCACATTTTGTCAGAGATATGATCCAATAATTTGGGTTGGTTGATGCGGAAAGTTGACACAACAAGAGATAAACGTATTTCTTGATGTATCATTCCGAATCAGCTGCAAATCTTCTGTCACTAAATGTGCAATTCTGCCGTTGCACTTGGAAGAAAACATGCTGGATCCACCTGAAATGTTCAATCGCCTGCGTGCGCACGTAGTACGGACGCTATTTTGATTCAGGCAAGCCTTGCTGAACCCCAAAATTGGATGTCTTGTCTTTGCCTGAATTTCACAAAAAGATTATCTGCTGGTTGGCCTTTTGCTGGAAAATTATGTTTCACCTATCTTTCCTTTTCGTTCAGTTTGAAACATTTTTGGGCGTCCTGTCTCAACGATGACGCTGGATGGAACAAGCTAAACGTTCGGGTACTGTTCTTTTGGAAAGCACACAGAAACGAAGCCACGGCTGGTTGACAACAAACCAAGAGGGCTGTGGTTGCTGCAGGTGTGGAGAGAAGCCTCTTTCGGGTTTCTCTGATCTGCGAATTGATCACACCTTGAGCATTATCCATTTTACAATGACAATGACAAGCATCAGCCTGGGAAGGACGATTACTTTTGCTCGTCGCTTTTGAGCGCGCTTCATTTGAAAGAAAAATATTTGGAAACTTCGCGGCATCTTCAGCGACTCCTTTCCTTGTCTCAAACCAAATCTCCTCAATCATGTCCCAGAGGATCGAAATTTTCAGAGTAATGCTGAGGAACGCAATTTGCTTGCTGTAGCGAGTAAATCAGAACAAGATCTTCTCATCTCGGTTCTAAAAGCTTTGTCTGGTGTCAACTTGACTCTTGTGCATTTTTATCACCGACCTTCTGAAAATCTCATCCCAATGAGACTGGGCCTTGAGTTTCCTTTCCAGAACAATGTGGAAAATTTCGCTGGTTCTTCGCATAAAAATCGAGTGACATCGCCGTGATAACACAACAGTTTGGGATCACCAAATTCTGACAAGTCTGACAAAGGTACGCGGCTCATACTTGTGATTTGTACGATTTGGTTCATTGACCCTCTTGTCACACAGGTTCCAAGTCAAAAGCGCGCGTGGTCCCCTGTTTCGCGTTTTCAACGATTCTTTCAAACGTCCATTGTGTCTCGTCAAGGTACAGACGTTCAGGGGACTTCAGAAACATTGCTCCCAGGAAACCTCCTGAAATAGCCTCAGAAACGCAAAATTGATGAATGGGTCTTGAGAGGTCAATCTGAATGTTGTGTGAGGTGAATGGAAAGCTATAAATTGAGAGATAACCTGCTTTTCAACTTCCCGCATTGTGTTTCTTGGACAATGAGTTGCACCTGCGAAGAAGCAAGTGTGGAAGCACAACTTGCAAAGAATCACTCGAAAAGGAAAAATCTGCAGGAAAATTGTTGTCGTGCAGGACGAGTACCTTGATGTCCGAATGCACAGCACATGCAGAAAGATGTGACGTGCATTACAAAGTCTTTGGATTTCAGGCGTTGTTGTTGATGTCCTCATGCAGATCAAGGTCGCGATTTGGTGGGAGCCTTGCAGCCCCTGGCAGCTCTGTGGCCACGGTCAGTTCAGCTCTGCTCGTCCGTGTTTGCAACAAAAGAAACGAACCATCGGCCGCGCGTTTTCCACCTGTCCACCAAAAATTTCACCTCTGAAATCACAACAGGGTGAAACATGTTTTCGCAACAACTTTGTGTATTCTCTAGCTTTGCGTGTTCGTGATTTTTGTGAACTTTTTGCTGAAAGTTCTGTTCAAGTAAGAACGGTGAACAAATTATTTCCAAATTCCTGTATGTTTCATATGAGAGCAGAAAGGTCAACAAATTGCCGAGAAAATTATCAGATATACGAGTACAGCACTATCAGGACGAAAACAGTGCAGTTGTGTTCTGCCGAGTTTCGGGCATTTCCCAACCTTTTCAGCACGACCGCTTTGCTCGGAATATGTCTCCAAACACAATGAATGTCAAGCAAACAAAGCCACCAGTTCTGGAATCGGAACAGGCGTGTTCCAACGCCTTTATGGTAGGCGTGTCGTTCCTATTTTGTTGAAGGGATTTGTATTTTCCTTTTTGACACACATTTCCCCCTTCTCTTCCCCCCATTTTGAAAGTTGGCATCATACATCATTTCAGGCAGATACTCGTTGAAAGCAATTTTGAGTCCGACATTACAGGAACCTCTGCTACTCATTTGTCGTGATTTAGACTTGAAACCAGCACCCTTCTCAACGCACCTACTCGTTGTGGCGCAAACCAGCCGTGGAAAATTCACTCGCAAACAAAGTTCATACAATCATGGTGCCTTGAACTCGCTTATTTCTCTCAGTCTGCAGAAAATTTGTCTTCGTTTCGATCCCGTGAAATACGAGAGTATAGGCCATCTGAGGCATTGATTCACCTCACTCTGCACCAGGAGAAAATTCTCGTGGTTGTCGATATGCGATTGCAACCGCGAGAAGAAACCAACCTGGAGGGCGAATGTTTCTTTCTTCAATTGAAACAAAATTTCGTGACATCAGCTTGGATGTGTGCCTGAAAACACTTGTGTTTCTTTTTGTGAAAAAGCACGCCAAACAGGGTGGAGTCAATGTCTGCTTGCAAGTTGTGCTCAGACATTGGCGAAATGCTGCATTTCTTCAACGAGTTTGCAGCACAATATAGCGTATTCCTGTGAGTATACGTCCAAGCAACAACGACAATTTGATTGGGCGCAAATCATGAAGTTGTGTTCCGAACAGAACTGGAACACTTTGGCTTTCGAGATAAGGTGTGTTCTTGTGTGTTGTATTTTCGCCTTGCGCACTCTGTGTGCTCTTTGCATCCAGGGATAAAACCCCAAAACTGGCCATCCTGGCTACTCAAGACCCCTGACTTGCGGAGGTCAACAGTTTTGAATTGGACCCAAGAAGAGGGCACTTTACCAACCCTTGTATTTCAACAGAATGGTCCAGATTTCCATCTCGTGTGGACTTGTTCATTTCCAAAAAAATTGTCCATTCTCAAGGTTATTTTAAAATGTACTCCCCACTTTTACACGCAATTTGCTTGACATTCAAATGAGGCATTCACGTTCCACACGGGATATGTGCCCCGAGGTTCACTGAAGCCCAGAATCCCCTGCTGTGGGGATCCTCAGAGCCGAGTGTCCTTTTCAAATCAAGTAAAAATCTTCAGATTTACGCACTGTGAAGACACTGGGTTTTTCGAAGCATTTTCAATGAAGCTCATTTGAAGCGAAATTTTGATAAAGCAACCCTTGCTGACTGATTTCTGCTGCCGAAGAGAGCGACGGTCACGCAGCAAAACTGCCTGTGCCCGGGCCCAAGGTTCCGATCACCTAAATTTTCGAGAAGCATGAGACAACTTTGAGTGTTCATGGCCACCTCATTCTGGCAAACTTCATTCAAAAACTGTTCGATGAACTTCTTTGTCTCCAGAGAGAGAATGAGAGAGATTGTCTTCTCCATGGCACACGCAAGTGGTGTGTCTTATGACTTGGCCACAGAGCAGTGTTCTTGGAGTGCGGTGCAGAATAGCTTGTGGGAACAGGAATCCATTAAAATTCATTGAGTTGATAGACACTGCAAAATTCACTTTGCATTCCAACAACAAATAACTTTGGACGTAAGACCTGTCAACCAGACCATTGTGACTACAAATGTTTGTGCCGTGTTTTCAATCTTCTGCATTGATACACACGTTGATACATGTGAGCAGATTTTAACGACATTTCCATATCTGTAATCATCTGCGAGATTCTTGAAGATTGAAAACACCATTGAGGCAGAAATGTTTGTCACACCCACTGTCAGCAAACATTTTGCCAAAGCGGTTTGAACACAATGTTCCTTTCACTTGAAAACTTGGTTCATTCACTTTCCTGAACCAGTTCTTGTGCTTTTTTGTTCAGTGACTTCCCAGTGATTCTCTCCAATTTTGAACCTCGGGGGTCTTGTCACCTTTGGTCCAGCTTTCAGAACTGAGGCTTATCAACAGCGATAGCAGCCGTCTTCCTCTCACCAGTGTGTGAAGTGAGATGTGGTGGCTTTCCTGAGCAGGGAGTTTGGAGACAGATAGAGGAGTGATAAATAAGGGGTATTTGCTGATAAGAGGAGATGCAAAGGAACGCGACCAAATTGGCCTGTGGCACGCATATTTACAGCCCTGAACGCAAAGTTCTCATAAATTGCAGGTTGTTGCCAGGTTTATGGTTTTCAGTGACGTGTTTGTCTTTCCCTTTCCTGTTCATGGTCTGTTCACTCGTTGACTCTCGAGTTCTGCCCTGTTCTTTGCTCAAGTTCCTTTGACTCCACGTTTCAAAAAATAACCACAAAGCAGTTTTGGCTGAGACAGATCCTCACATGAAGAGAAAGAGGTCGTAGCTGCATCCCGCAGTGTGCTGTTTTACGTGGTGTCGCGATGGAATCAGAAAAAGAAGAAGCTCACCTGTCCTGAAAACAATGCCCTGAAACTGACAAGTTTTGCCACAAATTTAAATTTGTTGAACATTGCCAAATTTAACATAACGGGATGGAGGTGACTTTTTTGCCTTCTTTTGCGAAAACAGAGAAAGTTGCAACAAAACTGGGTGCAACATTGTTACTCAATTTTTGGGGCACAAAGACTTGTACTTTGTTGCAGCGTCAATTGATACACCAATTGATTTCTTTACTTTTGTGTCACTTTGTGTCTCAGCGAGAAAAAAACTATAGTTTGTTGCGGACCAACTCAAATGAGAAAAACAAAAACACATGAATTGAAAACATATTTGTTACAAAACAGGATGTGAAGTACGAACTCTGCGCAGGTAGGAAAGAAAGGGGAACTGGATTTGTTCTGCGCAAGCTCCACAAAATAAGGCTTTCATATGTTTGGCAGTACTGAGACCGAAGCAAATGCACATTTCCACCACCAACAAGATTCTCTTGCTCGGGGACCAAACATGAGATGAACCAACCTTTCAAGGCCGAAGTTTTCGTGGGATAACCAGTTCACAGACATGCTCACGTGTGTCTGGGTCCAGGAACAGTCACGTAAATCACCAACGGCATGGGAGTATTGAATTCCTTGGGAGAAGGTGAGACCTGCAATGACTGCCTGATGTTTTGTCTGGACAGAGCCAGATTCGAACTGCAGGCAACCAAAGCCCAGAACGTGAGACAACCCACAGAACATGAGAAGGACAAGGTCTTTATGCTGCAGCGCTTCGAGACAACGGCGTTCTTCTGGCTGTCGTGACTCCAGCCGAAAACAACCCGATTCTTGGTCAAACACAGGCTCCACATATGACCTCCAACCACGAAGTGACTTGAGAAGGACATATTTCATCTCGCCAACTTTTTTCAGTCTGTATCTGCTAGCTTGTAGCTCTTTGAGTTCAAATTGCAGTAAAAAACCCACACAAGCATTCCTACATGCAAAAGCCATTGTGCAGCGGATCTCTACTGATGTCAAAATGAACCAACGCAGTACGTCTTGTGTATTGTTCGCTCTGCATGTAATGCGAACCCAACCATTCTTAAGGTTTTACTTTTGATTGTGTGCTTCGTGAAAATAAGTCAGATTAATCTTTGTTGTGATCATTTGTGTTGCATGAAATTTGGGTTGGTGGCGACTTGTTGAAAACACAATGGAAGAGGCCTCCTCAGATCTGCCTTGAATATTTGTGTGTCACTCTGTGAGTGAAATCAGGCAAAGACGATCAGTAAACTTGGTCTTTGCGGAAAAAGTTTGACCTGCAAATGGTTGGAGCTTGAGGAGACCACATGAACTGAAATGGAAATGTAAACATCGAGGAAGCACAGGATAATGTCGAAGGAAAGAGGTTTTACCTCCGTTTTTACCTTCTGTGTGTGAAGAGAGCTTAGCACGGATATTTTTAGCCCACGAATTTCCTGTCGAAGATGAACATCTGATTGAGACTCAGCATTTTTGCTCTGTGGAAAGGAACATCTTTCAGAAATGAAATGACAAGTACACGTGGAGTGCAGGGTGAAGTGGACTCAGTCAACCAATCTTTGACTTGCAGCAAAGTTGGCAGGGAGTGAGCCAAGACTTTAGACTCTGTGGATCAGGCAAGATGCACAAACCCCGATTGACATTGGTTTATTGACACCGACGCGTTGATTGAATTCTCCGAGTTGTGGCCCTTTCCAACAATCTGGTCACGCAAAATCCAAAGTCAGAGTGCAATAGTGATGAGGGTAAAATGACCAGTTTTTACCCTGGAGGCAAAACAACAAATTTGTTTGTTGCTGTGGTCCCCGGGGATAACGCAACCCCTTGTTCAAAGACAGGAACATATGAGAAATTATTCACGGGATTTTACGGGCAGGTCTGCCATTTTGCAGTGAAACGAAAGACAAAAGAAAACGGGGAAAACGTGACAAAACAGAGGCCTCAGAGTACACGCCCTTTTTCCATCTTCTCTGGGGATCCAAAGCACACCAACTACGAACTGTAAGAGTGCTTGTGAAGTTGTGTTCTTTTGGACCTCATTTGATGAATTTCTCAGCTTTCTGCCAAAATCCAGACAAAAGTTGTGAAGCGAGATGAAATGTTCTGTGATCACTCACATGCCGTTCTTTCGTTGCCATCCAACCAAACCATGCACCAGTTGTGGCCATAAAGCCAAGCATGCAAGGACGTTCGAGCATTGCCAAAACTGAGATGTTTTCAGCAATAAAATGGAGTTTGCGAACGAATGAAGAAGGTTGAAACGAGTTGCAATTGCAAAGGTTTGGTTGTTGCGAGATTTTGTGTTGCTGACATTGCCCTGAGCACAGAAGTTTGCGAAATAAGCTGTCTGGTTATTGAACATTTTCGTTGTCGTCGTACTTCGCAAAAAAAAAAAGACAAACTGCCCTGCATGTTCATTGCTGTGTCTGTTTCCAAGTCTTTCCGTTCACGAAAATTGACTGCTTTCTTTCTAAAGAGGGGCATAAAGTTGTTGCCCTGTCACGCGTGCGTGGAGAAAGTTGGACTGCACAAACGGAAGTTGTGCACAAACGGAAGCCGGAAGATCCCGTGGTGCTGTCCTCCTTGGCACGGTTCTTTTTGCAAAACATTTTCTTTGTTCACTGCAAATGTTTGATGTTTGCAAGCACGAGTGGCATTACTTTTCGACGTGTGCACACGTGTTTGGCAGCACTGAATTGTTCAAGGAGGCCCAGTGTTTGAAGGTTCCTCATTTGGTAAAAGTTGCGTTCTTCCTCATACTCGTAACAATGGGAGCCAGGCTCCACCGAGGGACATGCACGCTCGTGCACTGCTCACTCTCAAACCTTCCGACCAAATCTCTCTTCATGCCTCGCCTCTTGGACTCCAGATTCTCAAATTTTGACGTAAGAGCAGATTGACAAAAGAACCCTTTGGGTCATCAGTAACTTGTACTCGCCTGCTCTGACAAAATATTTCTGCAATTTTGATCAACGTTGTCAAATGCGTCTGCCAATTTCAGTGGGCGTGAAGTGACAATGTTATTTTGAATCGAACAAGGCAGCATTGTCTGCTTCTAAACCAGGTCTTCACTGTCTGTCTGCACGGTCCAAGTGCCTGTTGTTTCGCAGGTTCTTGAGTGCAATGTTGAAGAGAAGAGCCCCAGATTAGCTCACGTACAATTGTCCCTTTGAAGCACGCTCGTATGAACCTACTTACTGTTGGCCTTCTCTGTTTACTTTGATGCACTTTTTCTAAAGTCTCAGAGAAGAATTTTTCTCTTACAAAACCACGAGATGAAGAGACACGTTCTGTTCCTGATCCACAAAACAAAGCATTGTTTGCCACAGCACAGTTGGGCGCTCTTTTCAGGTCTTGAAAACTCATTCTTTTGTTCAAACTACCCATTCTTCAATTGACACTGTCTGAAAAAATTAGGAGAGGAACAGTTATCGAACCAAAATTTGTGCGTTGTCATTCACAGAAGAAGGACATGTGATTTCTCTGAACTGGAGACAAACGATGCGCTCATGAGCCTCCAGGTTCCAACCTCCTTCAAGTCCATCCAGTTTCAAACTCAGTCTTGCAAGTCCGTCACGCAGAACGTTGTGTTGTAATTATAATTTACATTCAATATTGAACTTCTTTGCTCTGATTCATTTCCAAACTATTTGCCTTGCATGTTCAGATCCCGTTGCATTGGTGGAAGAAAAAGTATCTTTGAAACACTGTCAAGAGGCTTGTGTCGGGAGCTGCAACTTTTTACTTTCGGAGTTATGTCTGCTCTCCAAATGAGAAAAAGGCCAAAGAGAGCAGAGTTCTAAACCAAACAGCAAGTACAGTGCATTCGTGCATTCAGAGGGAGGTTCCACAGTTGGGTGCTGGAACAACATGAAATGTCTTGAAAAGGGAACTTTTGGATTGCAACAAACATTTGATGTGCCTTTGCTTCTCACCAGTCTGTTTCAGTGGGAGAAGAATCGTCCAGATTTTTTCGGACAGAAAATGCGATGAGGTCGAACCCTCCCCCTCCGGAAGATCCACATAGTGGCTGCAAAGACAACACGAAAATTTGACGCAAGAGCCTCAAGTGCGGCTGAAAGTGGCGAGTCCCGTCCTTTCATGAGGAACAAGTTTTTGCGGAGTTGCTGACAAACTTTAGTGAAACAGAAGCTTCTTGATTTTGCGAGGAGATTTGAATGACAAGATAGAAGCAGAGCTGCCACGGGAAGTTGCGACCTGAACTGAGCGCCAGAAAAGCAGACAAGGTATTTCATTGTTTGATGCGTGTTTTGCGTCAACTGTGACACATCTTTTCGTTACAAAAGAGAAAAAATAAGAAAGGCGCACTTTGACATAGCATTGCAATGTTGTCTACGAATAAAATGACTGTCACCAAGGGTACTCTTCTCGCATGACAATACAATTTGTTTTTTTTCGTGCACACCGTGAAACTTCGGTTGCTCAGGCCTTCTGGACGAAATGTTTTGATCGCGCACAGTCCAAAATCAAAGTTACATCTCCAGAATTGCGCACTCCCCACACTGCACGAAAATGGAACACGGACCCAGTTTGAAGAAAATTTTGTGGTCGAACCGTATCCCAGGTCTGGACGTCAGTGCACTTGGCTCGGGTTACCGCTCTGGAGCGGTTTTCCACCCGCGGCACCGTGAGGGAGATTCTCAATTGGCTCGTGTTATCCTCATTCACCGTTGCACGGGGAACAGATTTCAGCTAATTTGCGCAGTGAGTGACAGTTGTGATTTGATGCATGTCCCCTGTTTGTGAGTCTGAAAACCATGGAAACAACAGGAGAATGAAGTGTGCCTCTGCTTACAACCTGCATTCTGACGCACACACATGGAACATGCCAGGGAAACTGATGCAGTTCGGCAAGAAGCAGACAGAAACAGAAAGATTGTAGATTGCGACAAACATCTGAAAGTTTCACCTGATGATCGGCCCTGCCCCGCACCGTGGTGTCTTGTGAGCCCCGCGGCTCGGCGCGGATCTTGGAGGAGGTGTGCGTGTTTGCCTCGGGATTAGCGGATGTGAGACGCGCTTGTCCTTCCCCAGGCTACAGACCGTGCGTGTCGTGAATCGCGCTGTTTATTTTAACGGAGCTAAAACACGCAAAGATGCCCGTTACAGGGGCATGAGGGTACAATGCATGGACGCGCACGTGTATGGCTGCATGCACCAGGCAGCAGACTGACCGCTTCTTTGTCCTTTACTGACAAGGAAAACCATTTCTTGCTCTTCACACCACCTCAGTCTCAACTCTCCGATCTCAGGTTCTATCAGTCTGGTTTGACTGAACTTTGAAGATTGTTCAAACACAACAAGCCTTCATGTGCTGGGACCCACTGTCACCCCTCGAGGGATCAAATCCACAGGGGTTGTGAGGGTGATTTGTCTTACCCTCGGAGGGCACAAAGCATTGCACATATTTGGTCTGTTGTGTTCAAACAAGGCTTGGAGAACAGGAAAACATTTGTTTTCTTGAATGGAAAGAATGCACGTTTGGGATGCGTCTGCGTCGTTCACCACGCAGTTTGGACGGGGAAGGAACAGTCTTGACCCTGTGAGGAACAGTGTTCCTTCAGCAGATTTCCTTTCGCTGCAAATGACATTGTTTCTGTTGGTTGTGGAAATGTCTCCACTTGTTCCACGCGTGGAAGCAGTGCTAGGTCTGAATTCCAAGCATTGATGCATTGTACCTGGCTCTTTTGAGTTCTTGAACACCATTATGTTTTCAGTCCTGGTATTGACGGCTCTTTCAAGTATCGAATTTCCACAGATAAATTTTGTCTGTTGTGGAAGTCACGCACAGTGGGAACTTTTTCCAACTTTAAGAACATTCCAAATGATATTTTGATGCCGCTTGCCAAAAACTGCAAAAAGGACACCATTTTGAGCGTTGGCTGAGAAGAAATTCTGCGACGACTGATGTTTTTATCGTTTCTACCTTTGCATTTTTGTCACCGGATCCTCATGTTTGCGTGTTTCGGGGTTGCGCCCCGGCTTCACCCCACCGACCCAACTGTTTACCTCTGGTAAACCGCGCCTCAATTAACTAACAGGACTGACGGGGAAAACACCAAGTTTGTTCTCAGAAGGAATCGTTTGGTGTGGTGCATGCAGAGCTTCGAAGGTTTGCGAAATGTTGATCTTCAGTGGATGACACTTGGAAAATCTGGACTGGATTCCTTTCCGAGTCTGTCACGCACGTCGTGTGCGAGCGATGCAGTGGTGTGTTGTGTCTGTGCGTGTGTGAGACTTTGACAAGGTAGATCTACAGCAAAGCACAGAGGCGGAATTTTGATCAAGAAGTTGTGCGCGCCCCACTCGATGATTTTGCTGACTCATTGGGCCCACAAAAGAACCCCAAAAGGTGGAGTTTGAAACAGAAATGGTGGTGGGGTTGAGACATATTGAAGGGTTGTGGAGTAAACCGGGTGTTTGTGTGTTGTAGCACAGGGTCTTGGTTGCTGTTTGAGGCTGTGGAATATTGATGGTGATAGTGGCTTATGGCACGCTGGACAAAGTTGGGAGGGTAACAGCTATTGTAGTGCAGCAAACAGTGGATTGTGTGGGGGTTGAAGGATGCAGGGTGCGTAGTTGGACATTGTTTGTAAACTGCTTTCTCTGGCGCTTTCGCTGCGTCGATGGCCCCGCGACCGTGAACGCCATCGTCAATCTGGTGACATCAGTTGATTTTTTTCCTGAGTCTTTTTTGTCTACCAACAACCCGTTTGAACCCTTCAATTTCAGATGGACGCAATTCGGTCGAAGAAGGACCGGTCCTACCGGAACGTGTTCAAAGGCTCCGTGCTCGTCTCCACCCTCATGGACCACGACCAGAACCGCTTCGCGACGCGCGCGCACGCCGTCAAGTTCGCGCAGCGTCTGCTGGACGCCGGGCACATCGAGAGCATTGTCGGCTCAGGTGGGTTGGATGCTTGTGTAGAGTTGAAAGTGCTTCTGGTTGCTGCGAACAATACGTATTAGTGTTCACGCGTTTGGTAAAATGTGCTAGTGTTGGTAGTTTTTGGGAAATACGGGGGGTTTCTGGCAAATAGATCCCGGTTCTGGACACCCTTGAAGGAGACTCTCTCTTCGACAACGACGAGTAAACTGTGAAACGAACATCGTTTTTGCGTGAGGCGCAAAATTTAATGGTTGTCGACGGCCGTGGAAGGCCCAGGCTCGTGCCGAACCTGCTTTGTTCTCTTTCAGCGTCATTCGAGGACTCTGTACATCTTTACCGCTGGGCGGACGAGACCGTGGTTCGAGAGGCGAAGCGGATGGTGTCAACGAACGCGTCGCACATTCCGAAGAAACGCCTCATAGAGATGATTGACATGGGGCAAAACAGCACCGAACCCACCAGCGTCAAGGTGCGACCACACGCATGCACACACACACACACACACACACACACACACACACACACACACTGGCGCATACAATGAACACGAGAACAACAAGGACACAGACAGTTCTTCATTTATTCAGGACATGAAAGAGCGACTGAAGACGTCCAACTCGACGGCAGCAGGGACTCCGGCTGACGGGGAGCGGCCCGAGAGGCCTGAGCGGCCCCGGCGGCGGAGGGACAGGGCCAACCGCAGAGAGACCCTCGACTCAGCCTCTCCGCAGGTGAACAACTTTCATCCACTCCTCGACAGTTGACCACAGAAGGGTGGGAATGGCTTGTGTTGGACAATTTGCGTACAATTCAACTGTTTCAATACGAAAAATCCCTTCTTTTTCAGAATTCCACTTTGCAACACACAGAATCCAAAGACTCTCTCATTGGTGAGACCACACTGTCTCTCAAGCCAGAGCCCAACAACTTGGCCAGGACCAGCAGCATGTCTTCCACAGAAGGCTTGCTCGGAGGAGACACGAGTCTCAGAGTGGCCAGTCCCACGAGTGTTCTGTCTGACAAAGACTCTTCCCCCATGAAACTCACTACTCCAGTCAAGTTCGAGCCAGGAGGAAACTGCACAAAAGAGCCTCGCGTCGTGTCTCCAGATAATGCGCGAGAGTCGCGCGTCACGTCTCCAGAATTAGTCACTTCGACGGAAGGAATCGCCGTTTCCGGGTCCGAGTCTCGAGTGAAGTCTCCGGAGCTCTCGCGCGAGGGAACATCAACCAACGCCGTGTCGTCTTCCTGCAGCAGTCGGGAGTCCCCGGCCGTCCCCATGACGGCCTCCCGGACCCCCGGGTCGAGTCGCTCCCAGTCGCGAGAATCTGGGGTCTGCTCCCCGGAGCGGACCCCGTCCCGGCCCAGGTCCCCCACCGACCGCCGTCCCTCCCCCGCCGCCCACTCTCGATCTCCAGACAGAAAAACTTCCGGATCCAGACCTCTGTCTCCAGCTTCAAACAGGTTAGTTCTTGTCTGCATTAACGGAAGTTGAGGAACACTGCGTATTCTTGGTTCTCTCAGTTGGGGCGTGTAACAGTTTTCTTCTGAATATTTTCGACGATTTGTCAGAGAAGTGTTGTCCTGCTTCACAGATTTCGCAACATCCCTTTCTGTCACGCCCAGGCTGTGCGAGCTGTCCAAAGAGTGGCTGTGCATTTGGGTCTCTGAGACCTCATGAGTCAGCATTGCAACAGGATTGCAACAAAAGTTCAAAGCGCTCTGTGATTTTCAGGGCTCTGTCTCCAGACAACACGAATCATTCCAACAACCAGTCGAGCAGCAGCGTCCGGGTGCGCTCTCCCGACAGCCGTCCCAGCTCCGCGTCAGGGGGAACGAGAGAGACGACAGCGATAGATGACAACAACAATGAAGAATCCAGTCACACAACCTGCAGGTGAGGGGCACAGCAGGGATACAGTCTGAAACTTGCGTGCTTGCATGGTTTTCATTGCTTGCTGTGATGGCGGTGCTTCTTTCCCCAGATACGACGGGGTGGAGATGCCGGCGCTGGACCTGGAGAACTATTCGATGAGTCAGTCTCTTGAAGACCTGGTCGGGCAGAGCGGCAGCTACTCCGACAATGAAAAGCAACTCTTGGAGCAGATGAAGAAAATGAGGTCAGTTCATAAACCTCAGCAGCAACTTCCGTCTGGATTACTCTGTGCTCTGCTTGTGAGAAGAAAATCCACACCGATTTTCCGTCGTTTTGCTTCCTTAGGGCGGAGCACCAGAATGCGGTGTCATCGTACGAGGAAAAAATCACGGAGCTGGTGGGGCAGATATCGGAGTTGCGCACCCTGGCGGAGAGACGCGCTCTGGACGGGTTCCCGGGCAGTGACCTCAGCCTCGTCCTCGCCGACAGGGGTGAGTGTCCCAAGATGTCTGAGTGGAGTTGTGTGTGATGTCTGATGAAAGGGCTGGCCTCCGTCGAAACGTGTTGAACAAGATGTTTGGGGCCACCAACAGACCTGCTGCTGTGGATGTGGACAGCCCATGCGACAAATTTCAAGTTGTTTTGTGAAAACATGACTTGACAGAGATTCCGTCTCGTTTCTGCGGACGTGGGCCAGGTCATTGATTATTCCTTTGTGCCTCAGGCCTGGGAGGAGAGAGCAGTACGGACGGGTGGGCGTCGCCGCCGCCTCCTCCTTCCGCTCCGGCGGCGCCGCCGCCCCCGCCTCCCATCGGAGCCATCTCCCAGAAAACTGTGAAGCCGACGAAACCGGCCATCAAACCGCGTGTCAAGATGCGGCCTCTCTTCTGGAACAGGCTCATCCTGGACCACGAAGAGGACAGAAAACTCGGTCAGTGTTTGCATTCATGACACAAGACTCTGGTGTCTGACCGACGGTGGAACAAACGGTCTTCCTCAGACAAAAGTTCTCTCGGAGCCTTCGAAAAGTAGTTGATGCTGATGTTGACATCATTTGATTGTGTTTTGTTCTGTTGGAAGAGTGGAACTACGCAGAAAAAAATTGTTGATTGTGCGTCTTTGTTTCGACAGACAAGGAGGAGCGGGAGAGAGTGAAGACATTTTGGCACTCTGCTACTGAACCCAACTTTGACGTGGACGAATTTGAGAGGTGAGCTTCCAGATTCAACAGGTGTTTTCTACCACCCGAAGGTTTCAGGGTCAGGACCTGTGCCCGGTTCGACCTCTCGTTTTCGCCCAGGACCCAGTGACAGCAAGATTATGCATCTGAATGTTCAACAATGAAGTGTACTTTTTTAGACCTGTTTTATCGAGAAGAACTACCACATAAATTTTCTTGTGGAGCTTGCACAAACCGTCACAGTTCGAAGCCTTTTCCTTGTTCACTCTGTGCTTTATTCAGGTTGTTCGGCAAGAGTTCAGAGAAGGAGTCAAGTCGCCTCAAGTCTCTGCACGACGCCATCGGCAACCAGGTCAAAGGAAAGTTCCAGGTCAGTGTTGCAGGGTCCGAAACGTCCTTCAGTTGGTTCTTTTAGAACTGGTCAATTTGGGTTTGAGGTCAGCGGTTTCAAAGGTTTCTGGATCAAGACGAGTTTCAGGTCAAGGTTTCTTTCGGTCGTTGTTTCAATTGAACACGAGTACAGAACTCAGCCGCACCTCTTTTTGGACGGGCCAATCCGACCTGAAAGTGGAAACTGATCACCTTGAAGTGGTTGGTGTTCAACAAGTGGAACTCTTAGAGTTGGCGGTGCAGCAAAATTGACTTGAAACACACTCTGGATCAAGCAAACGTGTTCTTGCAGTGCAGCAAAAAGCGTTTTGTGCTTTTTCTTGCGAACGCCTATCACCGATTTGGGAAGTTTGCAGACCGTTTACTGTGAATGTTGGAAGAATGTAACAGTCGCAAAAAAAGACTTCTCAAAGCAAACACTGGTGTGGGCACGGAGGACTGGTGGTTAGAAGGATATTGGAAAGATTCTGTTTTGCGTTGTGGTTAACTCTTCTGCACTGTGACTTGTTTTGCCTTGACACTCTCAGTTTTGTGAAGCTGCAGTGAAAAACACAGATATAAGTTTTGAGAACCTCATTTGCGCACTCCAAAAGGGAGAGCGAGGCATTGGCAATCGTATCTTCATGGGCAGTCACAATCCTTCACACGTGTGATGAAAGATGCAGGGAAAAGACTGGATGTTGAAGACTTTCTGAGTGTGAGGCCTAAAAGTTGGTTGTGCTGTTTCAGATTCCAAAACATACAGTTCCACACGACGTATACAAAAGACTAGCATGAGATCAATTACCTATTTCAGAAGCGCACCTTTTGTTGGGAGGTGGCAAGACTTCAAGAACAGATCGCGTGCACGCTTTGTAGTCAAACAATAAAGTTTTCTTGGGAGGAGTAGATGTGCCTGCCAAAACTGCTGTTATATATATTTACCATGACCGCCCCCTAAGTACTGCCATGGCCTTCCATAGCCACAGCAACAGCCACAGCCAATCATATCATTCCCTAGATGGAGCCACTATCCTAAGCTGGGCACATGACCCAGACTGCCAATACACAATAGCTTGAGACACCATAGAGG
>JAAUXT010091497.1_pt1 | contig 25918 bp, 36 predicted proteins | sample 7278171 | NCBI WGS metagenome assembly JAAUXT01 (sample SAMN14350112, study PRJNA611818) | marine sediment metagenome | isolation source: surface marine sediment (1.8m) | place: French Polynesia: Moorea | collected 2018-08
TCCCCTTTACCCCCCTGCAGCTGCCTGCGTCCGCCGTGGCTGCCCCTTTACACCCCCACAAATCCCCCCTCCTGCACCTTTCACTACCCCCTTTCCTTGTTTTGTCCCCCCCCCCCTGACTGCCCCCTACAAGTGCCCCCCTGCGGCTGCCCCTGTCGCTGCTTGCCATTTCCCCTGTGATGCCACGTGCACATTTCTGCAGGAACGTTTATCATCACTGTGGACAAGGAGCGACCGGGTGAGCAGTTTGATGGGCTGGACATGTTGACCAAACTCTTGGCTCCAACCGGAGCGTCGAAGGCGTCCGCTCCTCTCATTGAAGTTCTGGGTGAGTCACAATTCTCACATCAACTTGCAGTATTTGCTGTTGTGTTTGGAGAGCACACACGCTCAGGTGCTTTACCCCACGTGGAAAATTGGAGATCTAGCGAGCGGAATATGATCCGCTGATGGCGAGTGACGAGTTCTCGCAAAGCCAAAACGGGAAGACGCAAAATCAAACGAGCGACCAGTTGGACTTTGAAAGGAAGGAAATACTTGTGACTTTTGCAGGATCTGACGAGACAGGAGTCACAGCTGCGGAGTCAGTCGAATCTGAGGACGAAGAAGAGGAATTTGACTGGCAGGTGGAACAGGACGTCTTCACGGAGGAGGCCGTCGGGCTCGAGGCGCCGACGTACGGGTTCGCCAGTAAGAGGTCGGGAGTGCTCGGGCGGCTGCAGCCGGAACTGCACGACGTGGTGGACCTGAGAGACGCGGACAAAACCCCGGAGACAGAGCGCAGGAAGCTGAGAATGGAGGATGAACAACAGCGTTTCAGTGACGACCACTACCTGTGCGTTTGGCACAAAAACACATTTGATTTTCCCTGGAGATTATTTTCAGAAACGTGGTAATGCTTTTGTTTCATCGTGACAATTGCAGTGCTGATTTGTACGAAGACGAAGCCATTCAGCCACTGCTCAAATACAAGTCGCCGTGGGGTCAGGAGCTGAAGTCCTCTCCGGGAGTGGAGGGGGATCCAGGTGATGTAGAACACAGGTCGTACCCGGGAAGTGCTTCCAGAAACCAGTGTTTTGGTTCTCGTGTGTCACTGGCGTTTGTTATTGAAGGGAAGTTGTCGAGCGAAGAGATTGAAAAAATGCTGAAGCTGCCGAAGAAGGAATATATCCTTTTGTAAACAGGACCTTTTTGGGTTATTTTTTTCGCTGAGACCAATTTTTAACCTGAAGATTGCATTGTTGTTGGTCAATTGAAAAAAAATATTTTTGACAATTTATTGTATTTTCCTCAACTTGCCTCACATTTGCTCAGTAAGAAGGAAGACAGAGCTGCAATGCTGGGTCTGGTGGACATTCTGTTTGCGTTCGCCTACGATCAGCGCGTGAACGAAGGGGACAGCAATGTGAGTGACACACAAAGACAGAGCGCTCATTCCATGAGTTTTGCCATGACTTTCACTGCTTCTTTGCCATTTTTGCAAACGTTATTTGCTGTCTTTCCAGGTGGAATCGCCGTGGACCATCTGCAAACTCAGTGGCACACTTTCCTGGCTGGAAGTATGTCTTACTCTTTTGTTGATCCCTGTAACAGAACGCGTGAGCGACGAATACGAAATGAAAACGCAAGACATTGGCAGACCTGTTGCTGACCTGCCAGATCTCGGTCAAAGCGGGGACAATACAGCTGTAAAAGCTAATTTAATCCGATGTCTCTTCTGTGAATGAGACTGATGTTTGCGTTCTCGATTGCAGAACTACCGTTGTGTTGAAGATGTCGTCATCAGCTGTTTTCGAAGGTGTCTGACGTACCCCTTGTACAGGCACTACAAACTGACCAAGAAAGTCTTCAGAGACACGATTGCCTTGTTCAAGCTGGGTATGTTGGCTCGTTCATACTTCCATCGACTTCTCGTCGTCACAAACAAGTGTGCTTTGGCTGTGTGACAGCCAACAACCATGCAGGAAAACAAACCAAAACGAATGTGGCTTGAATAGCACAGAGTCCATACCGTGTTCGTGCGAGCATCGAGACGGAAACGTCACGAAGACCGGATCGTGCGTGTCACACGGCTGTTTGCAGGAAGACGCAGACTGCTCAAGAGCTTGCTGCACGTTCACGGAATTCTGCAGTCGGGTGATAATACGTACGTCCTCAACGAGCTCTACGTCACGGACTACTGCGTCTGGATCCAGCACGTCAGGTTCGAACTTGTGACGCAGCTTTGTGTCGCACCCATGTGTTCTGCGTGAAAAATTACACAAAAAACATGTTGGATGAGGATGCACCCCCCCCCCCAACGAAGAAAGTTTGTTTCAACTTGCTGCTTGCAAACCAGAATGGCAACATCTCTTCCTATTTGTGAACATGATGAGGGTCATGTTGCCGGCTCAGCGCGTGTCTGTCTGTACTGCCAAGCGTTCTTGTTTGGCGTGTGGCACCCGATGGAGAATCTGTGTGTCTTTTTGTGTAACAAACCTGCACTTATTTGCACTTCATCCTTTTGTCTTCCACCTGACACCATTTTACATCTGTGTTGCAAAACAACAGCACAAAAACACAGGCGTGTCGTTTTCTCAAGAGGAACAAATTGGTGATGCAAATCAATACCTGCCGTGTGCGCATCCGACAAATTGGAGCGTCCTAAAAGAAAAGTTTCGATCGGGGAGAATGAAATCGACGTTGGGAAGTAGTCCGGTGGTGCGTGCCAACACGGCTGTGGTGCTGTTCCGCACAGCAGGTGATCGATGAGCAGCTCTATCAGTGCGTCCTTCCGTCATACCAAGTACCTTGAAATTGGTGCGGCATGTCGTTGAAAAATATATGTCATGTTTTCAACATTGATGGGCCGTTCTCTTTGTCAACAAGAGTCTGTAATGGTTGAAGACTGAGGCGGTCATTTCCGCAAACGAAACCTGTTTTGTTTTACTTGCAGAGAGAAGCGGATTCGCTCGATGGCCACTGCTTTGGAGAAGGTGGTGGAACCTTTTTTACGTCACTGATCTCCTGTTTTGTCTTCTGATGCGAAACGCAGGTGCATTGGACAGTTGAACAACTTTGTTCTTGTCTCACACAGGTGGAGATTTCGAGAGGCAAACTGGGTCTGGATCTGATCGAACTGGAACGCGCTGCCCAGCTGGCAGTGCAGGAAGATCTGCTCAACAGAGGTTCGTGGGAAACGTTCTACGGGGCGGTCCCGTGCTGAGCAAACCAAACTTTGAAAACGAATGTGTAAAAGGCCAAAGGCCACAAGCTGTGGTCATGTTCTCGCGATGGTCCCTTTCTTTTCCTTTCATCGTCCTTTGCTTGCAACTGAAACGAAATCGTGGTCCCAGGTCGTGAAAGCAGCGCGCCTGATCCGGATGGAGGGGGCGGCGCGGTCGACGCCGTCACAGAAGCAGCGGCGGCGCTGCAGGAGCTGCGTCTCGAGTCGGCGGCGCCTCGGGACCCGACCGGACCCGACGCGTGCGCAGCGGCCCCGTGCTGCGGCGCCTGTGCGGGAGGCGACGTGCCCGGCAAGCCGGTCCGGTGCCAGTGCAAAGTCTTGAAAACAGAGCGCAGTGACCAAGTGAGAGACAGACCGACATCACAGTCGAAGAAAGAAAGTGGAACAGAGGATTCGAGCCTCTCGAGCGAAACCAGTGATTCCAGTGACAGCAGCGAGGACTCGTCCTCGTCCGCAGACTCGTCCGACACTGAGCAGTCAGACGGGGAGGGCGACACGGACAAGACACCCGGGGAGGGCGCCACTGAGGCGGCTGCGGCTGCGCAGAGCTGACGTGCTCCGACTTTGCGGCGTTTCAGTTTCTCTTTTCTCCGTGTTCTCGCTACTTTCAAAAGGGCAACGAACACAAAACAATGTTGATTTTAAAAGTTTAATAAAATTGTATTTAAATATAATATATTTGAAGTTCTGTGATTTTTCTACAACTTTGGCAAGGGAAAGAATTCCGACAACATGCGCAGAAAACAAAACGAAAAGAAATTGCGAAAATTAGAATCTAAATTGGACGAATGTACAAAGGAATGTGAATTGACGCAAAGCAGAACGACGAAAATATGAAAAGGTTTTTCAGGCTGTCAGTCCTGATGTGCTCACGCAGACGGCCTGTGTTTGGAAGCAAGCAAACTTCAACGGAAACAAGCGTTTAGAAACACCTAAGTGTTTTCCAGTGTGACAAGTCTTACAAGTAGCACCACTCTTCAACAAGAACACCTGCCGGTGCCAAACGGCGCTCTCAATAAGCTCCAAGAGCTGCTGACTGACCCGCACACCAGGCCCCAACAGCACAGCCTTCGTGCCTGGGTGAAACACGACAAGGCGTGAGCTCTCCCACCTTCAGGCCGTGAACAATTTCTCCAAAGACAAAACCAGAAGTGACAAGTAACAGTTTTGGGAAGGGGAAATATTTCTCCAACTTTTCAGAAATTGTGTAAACAAGACAGGGAGAATCTGCCGTTCTTGTCTGCAGGACCAGCCGGGGAACTACAACCAGCTCAGCTGGATCAGATGAAAGATTCCGGCAGCTCCAACTGTGTTTCCTTCAGCAGGTGTGATTGAAGAAAGGGAAAACACACACAGCACTGGGCCTATTTTCTGCAAAGTGCGGGACATCAGGCAAGCGTTCACACCGCCCACGATTCCGTGGTGACAGGTTCATGAATCTGAGTGTAAAATGTGTTCGCAACTCTCAGGAACAGCACAAATGGGCCAAACAAAAAATTCATTGCGTGCGGTGTTTTGAACACCCCCCCCCCAACAACAACACGGCCCACATTTGCAAGCTTGAGAAGACTAGATTCCGGCAACATGGTAATTTCAACAACTAAACAGCTGCGTTAGCATTCTGCATTCGGAACTATCACAGTCACAAGTCGTACGTACAACGCGATCTGTCGAACCAACAAGAAAACCCTGAACATGAGCCGAGCTCAAGGATGTTGAAGGCAAGAATTGCGCTCTCAAGGTTCACACGAGCAAAGCGCGTTGTTTCACTGCAAGCAAGCTAAAAAACACTGTGGCAAAGACGTTTTCTATTGGCACACAGCTCTGTGGCTCAACTGTCGTCCGTGTCTGTCACGATCCGGCCTCACAACCTGTACTGCCACAGCAGGAGACAAACGTCTTCGTATCTGGAGTCTCCCGGCTTCTTCTGACTCCAGTTGATGTGACCGTCGCCGCCGCTGACGACAATCATGGACTTGACGGCCGCCGTCGTCGCCGTCGGGGAGCCCAGGTTTATCGGTGGGGACGCGGTCGAGACTGAGGCGGGTCGGTGCGGGGAGCCGGGCGACGCCTTGTCCGGAGACGTGGCCCCGGCCGCCGGGCCAGGCGACACTCCACTCACAGAGGGGTTCTCGTCACTGGGGCCGGGGGACTCCACTGAGGCACTTGGTGAGAATACTGGATGACTGTAGATTTTGGGGCTCGGGATATCGCCCAGAGACCCGTGTCCTGTGCATGACGGGGAGTCTGGGGGAACTGGTGTAGAATCGGACGAGTCCTGGCGCCCTGCAAGGGACCTGGCTGGATCCAGGGCACCAGATGCTTCCACACTCGACTCCAAAGATACAGACTGCATGAATGCACCGTCGTTTTGTAGAGATTCTTGACTGTCGTCTTGGTACGAGTTGTCCAAGCTCTCGTTCAGCAAGTCAAGAGGGCTGGACAACTGACGAGAAGTTTTCTTCTTGTTTCCGTTGCCATCGGCTCCTGTATCTTCCATGACGATCGGAAGAGTTGAATACTTCGAACCACGTCGCATCAGCATCGCTTTCTTGTAGGTTTTCATCTCCTCCTTGTTGGCAAAGGGCATAGCTGAAAACGGTCTTCGTTTCTTGGACGAAAGGCGTGGCTCCAACAGTTCATTATCCAACTCCTCGTGGTCTGTGCCACTCAACAGATTTCTGTACAGAAAACTGACGTCATTGTCGTCCTCCGTGGAGTACATGGAGTCGTGCACTGACCTCAGATCCGGCGTCGACAGCCACTTGTTCTTGTTCACAGGGGGTTCAAACACTCCGTACCGCTTCCCAGTATCGAATTCGTCCGACATCGTGAATCTGTCGTCGTCCAGATGCGTCTCGTCGACGCTCATCTCAGTCAGGACGAACCCGTTATCCTCGCTGCACGATTCAGTCACTCCGTCCAGTTGGAAGGTGAACCCGCCACCCTCCTGGGTGCTCTGCAGGGACACGCCGTCCTCCACGCAGTCCGCCACCGACCCTCGCAGCGAGTGGCTTACACTCTGAGCCGGCGACGTCGGAACTGACGGCGACGGTATCGGCGTCGCGCCGCAGAAGATGGGCGTCAAGAACTTGATGGGTCCCATGTGGGCGTGATAGGAGACGTTGGGGCGGCCCTTGATCTGCGGAACGCCCTCGAGGCGCGGCAGCGGGAAGGTGAGCACGCAGCCGACGCTCGTCCCGACCCACAGCAGCCCGCGACTCGCCAGGAGGAAGGTGACGCTCACCGAGCCCAGCTCGCTGCTGATCTCCGGAGGCAGCTCCTTGTCTGGAAGTCCAACCAAACTCTTACGATTACCGTTGTTGACGAGCCAGAAGATGTGAAAATTGTCCACGGCCGTTTTGCACTTCAGGGTGTTGTTCAAACTTCAACACCGTCAGCAATAAACAGTCAACAACAACTGAAAACCAACGCCGCCTCCTTACCCGCCCGCCCCCGACTACCAGATAAAACACGCATACTCACATACCCACACACACAACAAACTCCAGTTTGCTTGAGATCAAATTCTCTATTGGCGTCTGTCATGTACATAAGTTGCTCCTGTCCGAGGGGCTACGCACCTCCGAACAGCTTGTTGATGTTGGAGGCGAGGTTGGTGTCCTGCAGGTGTTTGAAGGTCTCGAGATGGAAGATCCTGATGACGGCGTGATCGCGGAACGACACGAGCAGCCCGACGCCCGCCGTCGCCATGCAGAAGATCTCCTCCCCGGGCTTCGTCGACACCTCCACCACAGTCTGAGAAAAGGAAACTTCTCAGGCTTCGAACGGTGGAGGACACATTTTGTCGTCTCCTTCCACTTACGATTGCACTTGCATTGGCAGAAGAATGCAAAAATAATTGTCTCCAAACTGAGATGATCGTTGGCGTTGGCTTTCAGAAGGACGCACTTTGTTGGTGTGTGATCACATGATCACGTGACACACCGCAGCGCACGACGCGCGCACGTACCTTACGCACAGTGACGGCATCGTCTGACGGCTGCTTCACGACGAGTTTGAAGATGTTCCCGGCGGACGCGGCCCAGACCTCGGCCCCGAGCACGTGCAGACAGCTGATGGGGTCGGCGCTGAGCTCCTCGAGCAGCGGTTCCTCGATCCGCCACGCCCCGTCTGCGGGAAGCGACACTCAACTGTCCTCCGCTCCTCACCAGTGAGCACTTCGCGCGTCACATTTGAGGGTCAAGGAAGCCTCACCCAAAGGTATCATTTCCCCAGGCCTCAGGTAAACAGAACCCTGACAGTCCCCCCTCCAAGCCCCGTGGCACATCGCACCAGCCCCACGGCGCAACCCCTCTCTGTGGTCACCAGACCTGTGGTTCCCCATCACCAGACCTGTGGTTCCCCATCACCAGACCTGTGGTCCCCCATCACCGCACAGTGGCCCCTCACCAACCACACAGTTCCCCCTCACCGTGGCAGTGGTGGCCCCTCAGCAGCTCCACAGTGCCCCCTCACCACAGTTACAGCACTCCCTCACTGTGGTTGCAGTGCCCCCTCACTGTGGCCATGGTGGCCCCTCACCACCCCCGCGGCACCCCTCACCCTGGTCGCGGCGGTAGATGGCGAGGCGTCCGTCGTCCAGCCCGGCGAACAGCAGCCCGTTGAGGTAGCGGAGACACGTGACGCGGCCGGGCGTGTCGAAGGTGAGCTGCGGGTCAACCCGCTCCTCCTCCACCACGAGGTGCACCACCATCCTGCCGACGACACGACACGCGTCAGCACCTCGCCTCAACCTTCCCGCATCGGGCCCAGAGGCAAGGTTCCAAATGCACGAACAATTCTCGGTCACGTCACAGCAAATTCTGGGCCAGTTGCGGAGCTGTTGTGGTGGTACTTGTTGCACAGCGCAGACAGTAGTCACAGCAGTACTCACTCGTTGTCCTCGGTGGCCATCCACACGGTGTCCTGGTCGAAGGCGTGTTCTCGCGCGGCGCACCGCGACCCGGGCACCAGCTCCGCGCACGTCACCACCGAGTCGCTCCCTCTGCACAAACAGCACCACGACCAGCTACGCACGATGCGCTCAACGTGACACGTGCGCGCGCAACAGAAATTACGCAGAGAACAGGAAACCTCATCCAAAGACTGTGAACATCTCATTCCTAAAAGTGGAGGTCCGTGCGCGCTTGATGAGTCCACATCAAAGCAGACGCTGCAACCGTGTCAAAGTGCCTCCTTGGGGGAAATGGACTCAACAGTCAATTAGTTTGGGGATAAAATGGAGTGCATCAGTTTCACCACACGTTGCAAAGCATTTCATACTTTCCACCCAAAGGAAGGCCTTGGGGACAAATTGCTGAAGGAGTCTGATTCATCCCCGGTTTTTCAGGGAGAAACTGACTTGCAGGCATTTTCACACAAGGCTATTTGTTCGAGCCACACCGCACCTGAAGGACTCGACGATGTAGGGCTGCGCGGTGTGGAGCGACACGACGGCGACCTGGCAGTGGCGCGAGTCGTTGCTGCAGACCCAGAGGTGCTGCACGCCACACAGCCCATCCTCGCTCGGCAGCAGGATCGGGATGGCGCACTGGATCTGTGGACAGAGGGCGCGCCGTTAGTTCAGCCGCGGAGCCGTGAGAGGGCGCTTTGTCTCTGAGACTATTGTTGGAGAGCGTTAGCTTTCCGCGCAATTCGCAACAGCCGAAAGAAATCGGCTGCAGTGTTCAGTTTGTAATTTTACTGCAATGAAAACCTTCAAGCGTAAGTGCATTCTCCAGAAAAACAGGACTTGCGCCGTGCTGGCGTCGACCACATGTGTAGGAAACGCCCACTGCGTCCATGACAACAAAACTGCTTCCGGACACTTCCACACTCAACAACACATGTTAGAAGGCCACAAGCGTTACGCTGCAACGCAACAAGCGTCCACAAACATGGCGAGGCAGTGTTCAACCATTGATCAAGACTTTGCTTGTTCTGTGGCATTCGAACAATGTTCTGGGGTTAGTATTTGAGCCAAGGCGTCATTTCTTAACCATTGTGAGTTTCAAACACAGTGCGGACAGAATCAACTTGTACGTACAACAGGTCTACCGGGTACGACTCCGAAACTTGACTGGGCAAAAAGCACAGTGTGTGAAGCTTCATGCAAATCGAGAGGATTCTCACCCGATTGATTCTTTGGCTAAAGCTTTTGCGTCGAGCAAACTGGATTCAAAATGCAAATTTAACAGTTAAAATATTTACATGATGAAAGAAACGCGGTGCAATGGTCACATTTTTCATCATGCCACTTCTTTCTCTGCTTCCAGCTGTCTTCGTCTCTTGCTATCTGCGCTGGGTTATTTTTGATGAGTTCAGGATGCACAAATCTCTTTCATGGCCTTGGCTTCCCTTCTTCTACCTCACCTTGTTTTCCTGTTTTGTGACGTCCAGCGGCTGCGCCTTCACAAAGACGGGCACGTGCGCCGGGCTCTGGCACTCTGACTCCGGAATCAACCAGCCCGGCTTGTTGTTGTCATCTGCAACGTCACCAACAGTTCGTGAACATCTTCCGAATGCGTGGGTGCGTTCAGGCTAGCTCTCAAAGGAAGCCTAGCTCGCGCCTCTTCAACAGCAGAAAACTGCATGGACCCGACATGTCTGTCACCTTGCGCGAGTTTGGTGTGCCGCAGATCCATGACCCACTCCTGCTTCAGGGACGGGCTGCCCAGCTGGAACGTGTAGTGGCCGCGGTTGCTGCTTCTGAAGCAAAGATCAGCGGACCACGATTTAACTGTCTGTTTCTGTGAACAGGGACAGAAAATACCGTATCCACCCGTGTATAGGACGCACCTTTTTGTCCCAAAATTGAGCACCCAAACTTGAGGTGTTTTGTACATGGGTATGAGATAACTATTATTTCAATGTAATCCCAACCAAAAAATCAAGGCAAAAGTTGGGGTGTGTCTTATACTTGGGTGCGACTTATACATGGGTAAAAACGGCAGCTGCTGGCATTGTGTGGTGTTGGTGGTTGCGCTCCGTCTCGCGCGGCGCGGCGCGGACTCACTTGGCGGGGACGGCGAGGTGCAGCACGCACTTGTCGAGGTCCGAACTCTGGCGGATCCCGAGCTGCAGGGAACGGTGGATCCCCATCACGTGCTCGTACCGCAGGTCCTGCGCGACGTGAAAAAAAATACACCGTCACAACTGCTCGTCAATGTCTCTGTGTTTGTTCCTTTTTGCTTTTTCACAGACCAGAGCTGATGGCCGTCTCCACGCAGACTGTGTCCCTGCCTACGACAGTAGCAGCATCAATGCCTCGATACTGAGGTGTCCCCCACTGTGGGTGCAACACTCACATTGTACGGGAGCCGCAGTTGACTGATGAGCTGCGAAATCTGCTCGACGATGGGCAGGTCGTGCAGCATGTCGTCCACGTCCTTCTTCCACGGGTTGTACGTGCTCGAGTCTGAAACACACAGAACAAGCGCGATGAATCGGCGACCTTCTTTAGCCCAGAAGTTCAACAGCACAGGCAGACAAAACTCAACCTGTTGATACATATTCGGACAAGGTCCGTGGACCCGCACCCCGAGCGACACTGACCGAGTTTCGGGGAGACGATGGTGCTGCGCCCGGGCCCCGAGCGAATCTCGTACGGCGTCACGATCTCGGCGTCCACCACGAGCACGTTCCGCACCGGCACGCTCCACTTGTACTTGTACTTCTCCACCACGTCCGACCCTCCCTCCCTGAAACACACACAGGTGTGGGTCGTACCGCAGGAAACATTTCACTTGATTCTCTCGACATCTCTACCGCAAGAAGATGCGAACACGTTTCAAAAACAACATGACAGAACCTCCTCGTCACGTTGCAACTTGAAAGACACAACTTACTTTTCGATGACGGACGTGCAGACAATTTGATCATTCAGCATGAACAGGGCCCTCTTCTTCATCTTGTTCACTCCATTCACGCTCACCTGAAGCAACAACAGGTGCGGGATATTAACTTTCTGTCGTCCACGCGCGACGTTCTGTTTCACACTCACAGCCTCCTCGAATGTTTCCACGACAACGATCACACGATCGGCGCGCCCCCTGCCGGTGAAAACGTTCTCCGGATCACGCTCACGACTCACCACCTGGTACAAGTCGTCGCGACGGATGTAGTAGCGATCGGCGTCCGCCTTAACCGAGTGTCTGCCCACGAGGTTGCCCATGAAGGTGCGCGCGTCGTTGTAGCACTCGCTCTCGCGCTTGCTCTCGTTGAGGCGGTGGGTGAGCGTCTCGAGCTCGGTGAGCGCGAGCTGCAGTGGGAGCCGGTCGTGGTGCTCGCGCGCCGTGTGCTTCAGCAGGTCCTGAAACACGAAAGTCACGTTGATCCGAGAGGCTGACCCGCGAGGAGTTGCGGTTCCAAATCCAGAATGGACTGCTGAAAATGGTCACCTGGAGAATCAGTATGAACTGAGGGAAGCGCTGGATTGGCTTCACGATCAGACCGAACAGGGACAGGCGGTCCTTGGACAGCGTTATCCGTTGCTGAAAACAACAAGACAACGACGTTACGGAAGACACAACACGAAAAACAAATGCAAGAGAATGTTGAAAGCAAAACGAGTGCAAGTGTTCGTTTGTTTGGTGTTTGTTTCAGAAATGAGCTTTTTCAGACGATGTTTTCGGACGCGCACCTTGAGGAAGTCGGCGAACGCCTGTTTCTGCCGCGCCAGACTCTTGACCGTCTCCATCGCGAGCGAGTGGTTGTTGACAAAATCGCTGTACGCGTCGAACACCATCGACTTGGAAAACTGAAAATGAACGAAGCACGAGAGTGTACAGCGTGTTGTCCTGTCAAAATTTCCGAAGTGTGCCATGTGATCCCCGGATTTGGAATCTCACCGCCTGTCTCACTCGAGCACGCGGGCGGGGGGGGGCAGTACAGGGCTGGGCAAGACAGGGTGCGGCGGGGTGCGAAACGACGCCGCGTGGCGAGGCAAGGCAGGCGTGTCGGATCGGGTCGGCGCGGCGCGGCGCGGCGCACTGGACTCACCGACGCCGTGAACACGTTTCCGATCTCCTCGCGCTCGTCCCACACGTTGATGCACTCGGCCAGCTCGATGTGGAACATGTTGTGGCACTGCAGGATGTCGCGGATCTTGAAGAAGATGGTGTTGATCGCCTTTCTGCTGATGATCGGAGGCTTCGCTTCTCGCAGCGGCTTCTCATACTCCTGCAACACGGAACCTCGCGAGTGAAAATCACGCAGAAGTTGCTTCAGTTTTGTCTCCCCAAATGGATTCTTTGGCAAACGTCAGTCTCGCACAGAAACGCTCAACTCGCCTCGATCAGTCTCCTCAGCGACGTCGTGTAACTTGTTTCACTGTCCACAACTGATCCCACGATGTATCTGCGCTTCACCTGCAATCCAAACTTCGTTAGAAATGTCAAACAAGAAAGTAAAGCTTCGGAAGTCTGCGGTTTTTGGGTGGGAACCTGGCCTCATGCTATCGTCCTGTCATGGGTGGGAGGAGACAGATGACAGCCCCAGGCCAAACCCCAGGTAGAATTGGGCCTGCTGCTGTCAATCTTCCCTTGACGGGGGATGATAGGCCATACCCTGGGTAGGAATGGCCTGACACAGTCATTGGACCCCCGTCCCCTTTGGACAGACGCATGTATTCGTGACTGAATGAAGCCCGTGTATCGCTGACCAGGGGCCTATTCGATTGACCCGAAACTCACTGCAATTTGTGGTTGGTGTGGGTTGGTGTGCAACCAACCAAACAGATCCAACCACCCCGACACGAAACAGACTGCAAATTTCCACTGCAAACAGCGGAAACTCACTTTTGATGGTTCAGTCTGGGTGAGTGCAAACTCGACCCGAAACTTGCGGTCCAATCGAATACGCCCCTGATCGAAGTGTTGCAGTGCTGCACGCAACACAGATTGTGAGGTCTGCACTGGCCTCGAGCCCCGGCGCAGCTCACCTGCTGCGGGCTCAGCCCTTCCGGCGCCGGCGGCAGCTGCGGCGGCGGGTGTTTGTCGAGATCGAGCGTCACCTCGACGACGATGGACTCGGCGTCCGCCTCCTCCACCTCCTGACTGCGCGGGCGATGCCCCAGCCGCGCCGCCAATTTGTCCAGAACGTTGCCTCCGCCCTGCAAGGGACAATCCAGAACTCTGCTGATCGACCAGCCATAAGATTTTCTTACTCGAGAAAACCCGAAGATGCATGCGTTTGATTAGGACAACCGAGCAACAACAGCTTGCTGTGACAGCTTTCATTCGCAGGCCGCACGCACCTGTGGAGTCTGCTCGCGCACTTTGTACTCGACGGTGGCGGCGATGATGGTCGGGCTCCGCGGCTCCTCCGCGCCGCCGCCCGCGCCGCCGCCCTCCTCGCCCTCGCCCTCCTCATCGTAGCTCGAGAACTCGGACGAGCCCCAGCTCATGTCATCGTCCGTGTTGGACGTCTTGCGCTGCAGCTCCACCGACTCGTACAGCCCTGACCCCGTCAGCGAGCTCCGGGAGCCTGCAGCACCAACATCGCAGTCAGTGGTGCAGCACAATCACGACACGGCCCTGGGAGCGTCCAGCACCAGGGCGGAGATCAATTTTGCGCTTGGAACTTCTCTTCTGTCAGGCAACGCAGACAAAGGAACGCAGCAATCTTGACATGACAGTTGGGTCACAAAATGTCCATGCTTGGCTGACAGACAAATGGGAAGCACCACACACGAAGTTCGCCTGGTGCATCACCCTTGCAGACATCCGATCTCCCAATCCCTAGGGATACCCGAGCCAAACGTGCATCCAAATCAGGTGTTGGGTACAGCACAGAACCCTGGATTATTTTCACCTCTGGTTTCACATTCAGATGCCACTCAAACTGCAGCGAACACCAGGTCGTCACAAAAGGATGCGGAAGTTTGGCACACAGGTGTGATCAATATCAAAGCCAAAACACTGAACTGCGAAGCCAACAGAGCACGAAAGTCAAAACACAACGCACATCACCCCTGCAAAAAACCCCTGCAGCAGGACATTACAGAACCGCGTATCTCAGGCCATCACGTTCACAATCCAACGCATAAAAAGTTTTTGCGCGTGCAGTCAAATGTATCGTCAGCCAAATTGTTTCCAGAAATGGAGACGCACGTACTCGTAACAGTTTGGGGCGTCTACAGTGTGCCTTTCACAGAAAATAATTGAGCGGGTAAAGTTCACACGGGTCAGTGCAAGACTTGAGGGGATCCAATCTTTTGATCCTGTGATTGAACCTTGTGAATCCCGGGCTTGTCTTCCCACAGTTTGAAATGCGAGCTCTGGCAGTAAAATGCCTGACACATGCGTGCCGCGAGTTATTGTTGAGAAGAATTTATGAAGACCACATCCCGATGCTTGTCAGGTGTAAGACATGTGTCACTTACTCACTGCGAGATGTGTGGATCCAAGAACAGTGATTGACCTCGGTATGCACAACCATGTTCCACACACGGAGTTGTGTGTGACACCAAAACCAAACGTGGCCAAATGCATCTGTCTCGCTTTGCACTGCAATCGTGATTTCCCCCCAGACCCTGTCCGACCCCCGATATCTGAGCGCACCAAAAGTCGTGCAAACGAAGCGAGTTCCAAAATGTTCTTACCTGGGCTGTCTATGTCTCGCATTTTCTCTCCATTTGCTTCTGAAAGAATACAACAGGCTTTGTTTGCAACTCCTATGGCTGTGAGAATATTTCTTCACCTGTGTGATTCATGATGCAGCAATGCCTGTGTTCCTCCGTTTTCCTCAGTTTGCATTTGGCTGTAAATTGGTCGAAGCAAACTCCACACAAAATCCAAAACACTGAAGCGCTTTTTTCGGATTCAATCAAGAATGTCTCTTTTCTGACAATGCAGAGAGTTTGGTTTTGTATCATTTGCTTTGTCACAGATTGCACTCTGATGTGGAGTTTCTCCTTGGCAGAAGAGTGTCTAAACGCTCCACATAAGGCTTGTGTGCCAAGCAGGCAAATTATGCTCTGTTATCAGACAAATAGGACACGCAGAATAATGCCCTTTGGATGCTGCCTGCGCAAAATGCACCACACTCGGGCTCTACCTCAATAACTCAAACTGCGGATCTGCGCCGAATCAATTTGCCGTGTCAGTGCGCAACGTGAACACAAATCAGGTAAACCACCCGACCAACTTCACACCACCTGACAAATGTAAGGAGCCCACTTGAGGTGTTGATCAACTTCACAAACAAGAGGAAGATGGGGACCACTCACCTATACTTCTCTGCATCAAACCCATCACTATGCCTGGTGTGGGCAACATTATGGCAAAGCTTTTGTTCAAATGTTTGTGGCTCCACTCATGTTGTGTGTGTTGGCGCTGCCATGATGTTCACACAGCATGGCATTTCTTGGCAATGTTAATGGATCACCTTTTGCGAGGCGTCCCACACAAATTGCAAAACGTTGTCTTGGTAACCAACTTTTTCCCGGTCTCCGTGAACATTTCTTTTCAATTTAATCCGGTTTTGAAACGTGCCTTTTTCCGTCAACTTCACGATGACATGGCCACAACATCACTGCGGCCCATTTCAACGGGATTTACGTGAAGTTTGGTTGAAACTGTCTGCAAGATGCTGTTTGATGCAGTTTCGTGACACACAAACACGGCGTAACCATCATATTCCTGGGATTTCCAAGTCAATACAACTGTCACACTCCCTGTCACAAACGCTGCAAACCGTACGTGCGTGCAAACCATTGTTTGGCGAGACCTACTTCACAGCCCGTGCACGGGCGCCGCCGATATAATGGGCATCAGCTGCCGGGTCGACAATGCAAACCTGAAAACGGACTCCGTGTGTCAAGGTGCGCTTCATCGGAGATGCTCAGCCGCAGGGGGGGACGACACAATCAACACAGCCGACATGTTCCCCTGATGACGTGAATCTGATCAAGGAATCCCTCTGGAGAATTCGATATGTTTGCTTTCCATTTTCATCTTCAATGACCTTTTGCGCAACACCATTGACGGTTTGGGCCAGCAGATGGTGGCTGCACCTGAGCGAACCACGCCCCTTTTCAAGTTCAGTGGTGTGGCGATAGAAGCAAGAACGACCTCGTAAAGGCTCAAACTGAGAATTATTGCACAAAAGGAACAAAAAAGATTCCGATATTTGTTTTGCTGGGATCAGGTGTTTCCGTCCCTGTAGCAGCGTTCGTGAGTTGCTTGACAACCACAAATGCAGCGACTTCTCGTTTGCATCAACGCAAAAAGCTTCTGCATCCATGTGCACAGCTGAGCAAGTCCTTGACAAAAGCAGAGAACTGAGCAGCTGGCAAGATACATGTCGCAACGAAGCATTAGGTACCAACAGTTCATCGAAAAGAAAGGAAGTGTCATGAACAAGCCTCTGGCAGCAAAAGGGCGTCTGAAAAATCTCTTTTTTTGCACTGACCTGTGAGCGGCGCCTGGCCTGGGTCGACGAGTGTGTCTGAGTAGATGACGTCTTCCTCCAGAACGGTGTCTTCGTAGATCTCCTCCTCCTCCTCGCCGCCCCGGACTCTCTGCTCCTCCAGGATGACGACGTCCTCGCCGTACTCCCGCACCAGCCCCTCTGCGCTCCTCTCCAGCGTCTGCACCTTCTGACTGTACTCGTCCGTGTCTGTGTACTGAGACCCTCCTGTGATCACCATTCTCCCGGAGATGTCCGAAGTGATTCGCTTTCTGCCCACCTGCGTGAAGGACGCGGGGTCCAGATTTTCTTCCGACTTGCCCAGCTCGCCGTTGTCGTGCTCGGAGCCTTTCAACCCGTCCAGTGCAACGTTTTCGTACTGGTGGCGTCTTTGTTGGACGACGCTCCCGGGTGCAGGTTCCGTGGTCGGTTCCTCCGCAGCAACAACAGGCTTCTCGTCCGGTTTCCGCCGTTCTGATCGAAACTGACGTTTCTTCACCGGCCGCTTCCTCTTCCACATACTTTTCCCTTCCCCATTTTCTTCTCCAGAACTTGCGGCGTTTCCTTTCGTATCTGCCACAAGTTTCTCCGCAGTTTCGTACACGTCATTCTCTTGCATGGTCGTTTCACAGCTTGATTCCAATGCAGATTTCGTGTTCGTTGACTTTCCCACCTTTGCCATGTTTTCTGCTGGTGCTGTACTTTGACTTCGTTTGGGCAACACTGGCGCAGTGGAATCAACACAGTCGTGAAAGTTGTTTTCCGAGTCCACGGAACTGGAAATGTTCACGACCTGTTTCTCCGCGACTGGCTCCGCGGCGGGCTCGGCGTCCGACGGGTTCGCTCCTTGGTTCGTCTCCTCGTCAGCCGAGTCCAGCTCGTCGAGCAGGTCCGTCACGCTGTACGCTGCCTGATGAAAGAACACAGTCAGGATTCATCAGGCCTTGATATTTTCGCCTGAATTGTTTGTGCGCTCCTTCCTTTGTTTTCCACTACACGAGATGACGAAGCGATGCCGGACTCTTGGTGAGTATGCCTTATCCTTTGAGGAAATGACAACGATCACAACAGGGCCTTTATCAGGATTCAAGAAACGCATCTTGACCTCATCTTCGAACGATCAATTCACCGATGGATTTGTACACAAGTCACTGTGGACACCTCACCTTCAGTTCGCCTTCACCCGCGTCCTCATCGTCGTCGTCCTCTTCAGACGACGACGCTGTTCGCTTCTCCGCGTCGCCCACCTCCGCCCCGCTCATGATGCCTGGAAGCAGCCATGGTGCAGCCCGTCAGGAGGTGTGAACCACAATGAGACCGTCAGGGACAAGAGCGAGTCTCGTGATCTGATTTACATCGCTGTTGTCTTATCAACAAGTTCGCATGTTCAACGCGCTGATTGACCAGGAAGAAGTGCAACTGTCAATAAAATCAAAGTGTTGTCCAAAGGGTCGGTCACACATGCAGCCATTCCTGCAAACCCTCTCCAAAAACAAAAAAGGTTTCCTTTCCACCAAACGACAAACATTTTCAGTGAAGATTGGTGGAAAGACTCGCTGAACTTTGCATCTGGAGTTTTTCCCGCTCCCTCTCCTGCTGTAAGAGACATCGCAATGTCTCGTACATCAGCATTACTTGAGCTTTCGTCTGTGTGAACACCGCAGTGAAGTTCACTGCGAGAGAGAGTCGACACTTGCACTTCGATTGCACCACCAAATGAGTGCTCAGGTACAAGTATTTTATCACAAAAAGTGTGTCGTAAAGTTGTTCCATGACATTCGTCCACAACGAAGTTATATCTTCCAGTAGAGCTTGGTGAGTTTTTTTCAAAAGTTCGCTTGTTGTTCGCCAAAACTAAAATTCTGACAGGAACATGTTTTTTATGAAACACCCACAAGGTGTAAAATTCTTGACAAAACACATCTTTGTGACTTTCGAGTCGAATTAGGACGCATTCCGTGTGAGTTCTCGATCTTCATTTTTTCTTTGGCCGTATGTGAACACAAACCTCGAATGTTCTCAATAAATGTGCTCAACCTGACACTGAAATCCACTCAGACAAAGGGATTTGCAAAAGGCAGTTATCTTTAGTTTGTGCGCAACCTTTAGACTTCAGAATCAGCTAACACTTACCGTTCAGAAGAGACATACTTTCAACAATGTCGCTGTATAGACTTGCACACCTTTCATCAAAGTTTTCAACTTTCCTTCAAACGTGTAAGATCCAACAATCGACTTTGGGTAGTAGGTTTGCACTGAGGAGCGTTGGTGCCGCCACAAGGCACAAGAGTGCGTCACTCGCTCCCACTAGAATTCTGTCTGCTGCACAAGGTAAACAATAGTTTTGGTCTGCATACTCTTTTGGAACAACGGTTCCTGTTTCTCTGTGCATGTTGGGAAATTCTTGTCCGAATTGGGAATGACGTTTCTATTTTCAGACACACACGAGCGCTGTTCACACCGGTGTCTGAAGAGGTACGTTGACGTGGGTGACGTCCAGACAAAGTTCATCTCGATTCTGACAAAGAAATTTGGTACTCCTGAGGTCTGTGTCAAATCGATTTGCAAATTTAAGATCCCTTGGCTTTCAAAGGAGGAAGAGGGCGGTGGACGGTTGGTGCCACCTGGACAGTTCTGAGTTCCAACTCCCTGAGGCCATTTTTCACTCCAAAACTAATTTTGTTTCACTCCACGGCAAGAGTGGATGGTACACTCCACTCTGAGAGTAAACTTTAAATTTGAAACGATCAAGAAATTTTTTGAGAAAATTATATGAAATGCACTCACCAACGGGCGGGCATACTTCATAAAATTTATGTGATCGTTCCAACCGTCGGCATCCACTCAATCTACTCAAGCCAACACCAGACTTTTCAAAGCAAAGTGACAGGATTGTTCAGGCCATACCCTTGGTGAAGGTGAGTCCGACCAACCCACTCTGCCGTGCGCATCCTGGGTTGGTCGAACTCACCTTCACCTCTGGTGGTGACCCGACCAACCCATCGAATGCGCTCAAGCAGGGCTCTAGACGTTGTCCGTACGTAAAATGACAACACCAGAATTTTTGTCACACAAAATAAACCCAGACCGGTACACTTTTCGTGTTCAGCGAAATGTCACCACAGAAATTTTAACTTCAGAAAACTTTCTGACGATCAACAATTTTCACATGCCAATCACCCAGTATCACCAACACCTACGACCGGAACTTGCTGCGGCTTTGCGTGTGCGTGCAGGACTCATCCCACGCACATCCTTTTCAAAAGTCTTGGAAAGATGCACATCCAGTCACTTCGATCAGCAGCCACAACACAGCTTTCTCTGGATCTGTCTCCAGATCTGCATCCGGAATTAGATCGGGTCGCAAAATGCGCCCCTCCAAATTCCACTTCAACAAGATGTTGCGCGTGTCAAATTGTGGATTCTTTGCTTTCAGCTCAACATCTGCACGACCGTTTGCAACGGAATCAACATCAGTGAGTCCACACCATCTGGATCTGTCACAATTTAAGTTCTGTCAAAGAAACGACGGACTTCAGTCCGACTGTCCATCACAAGGCTGTTCAAAATATTGCCACGCATTCCCCAATTCTGTCTTTTTCTCGTCTTCGCAAGTACTGACACACGTTTCTGGGATGTCTGTGGGCACGCACACGGCGAAATTGAACACAACCTGTTCCAAAGTTTGATGCAGAAAACAGCATAAGTGTGTGACCCCATTGCAAGAACAAGGCAGATTCAAGAACAGCTTGATTCAACACATTCCAGCAGATCAACCAAACATTTGAACCAAATCAAACAAACCAGATAATTCCTCTGTTATGCAAACATTCTGCGACAAATGTAGCCGATTGACGTCTCCAGAATGAAGAAACAAAAAGTTTCAAAAAAGTTTCTTGCCTTCGAAGTAGCAATATAGTTGCAACTTCCTTCTCCCGCGGAGGTCAGAGTTGAACTGATCACGTGACTCGGGTCGGTCGTACTTGATCAGCTCGCAAACGGTGTTTGTTGTTTCTCACACTAACGAGGCAAAAGGCTTCAAATTGGATGAAGCACGACAAACAAGATGGGATCATAGAGATGCGTGTGTGGAGACTACACATGGAAGTGTTTCCAAGACTGTCAGTTGAGGACAATCACGAGTGAAGACGGAAGCAGAAGCGAGTGCTGTCAGTTTACAAACAGATGTGCTGGTTGTTTTCCAGCTGTGTGTCAAATCGCGTTGTTTTGTGTCTCTCAGGACATGTCAGGAACTGAAGCGAAGATGATTCCGCCTCCGAAGAATCTGCTCGTGCCAATGAATGTCCCTCAGAAGCTTCTGATGGGGCCTGGACCGTCGAACGCCTCCCCCAGGGTCCTCGCCGCCGGGGCGATGCCCGTGCTGGGACACATGCACACAGAACTCTGGCAGGTGAGACAGCTCACGCTTTCATTTGCAGCACATCTTGAGATTCTGACTGTTCTATCTTGCAAAAGTACACTCAGCACAAGGAGAGCAATTGAGTTGATGTCGTTCATTCTTCAAAGACGAAAAATGCTGCCTTGACGTGGCACTGTTTGGTTGAAATGTGATCTTTGGACCAACTGTGGCCGTCTTGTTGCAGATTTTGGACGAAATCAAAGAAGGCATTCAGTATGCCTTCCAGACGTCCAACAAAATCACGCTCGCTCTGTCGGCAACAGGTAAGAATCATCTTCCCCAGCTGTTCGTCTGGCTGTGCAACCTTTTCGTGGCTGCAAGTTTTGCTGTCGTTTGCTCAGGTCACGGAGGAATGGAGGCTGCGTGCGTCAACATGTTGGAGGAAGGGGAGGTCGTCCTCGTGGCGAAAAACGGAATTTGGGGAGATCGATTCGCTGACATGGCCGAACGAAATGGTGAGTCGACAGGCAACAGTGTCAGCGTCGATTCTTCGTGTTTTCGTTCGTTTGACGTGACATGCAAGTGCCCCACCAACGTTGCAGGAGCTGAAGTGAGAATGATTTCGAAGCCTGCAGGAGAAGTTTTCACACTGGACGAGATCAGACAGGTCAGACAGTGCTCTGTTTTGACTGTGACAGACAATGAGAGAACTGGCCAGAAAGATTCTCCAGTTGCGCTTCAAAAGCCACTGGTATGTAGGCAGGTGCTGCTGTCTGAGAATCATTCAGGTTGGGTTGCACTTGGTCCGAACTGAAACAGTGAGAAGCAAGAGGTTTGGAATCCTTCTTGGGACGCGCGGTGCAGCTTTCTTCGCTTCCTGCAGGGCCTGGAAGCTCACAAACCAGTGGTGGTGTTCGTGACGCACGGAGAGTCTTCGGCGGGCACCGTGCAGCCTCTGGAGGGGCTCGGTCAGCTGTGTCACAAGTGAGCACCCCAGCACCCCACGCAGAGGCCATGTCATTCCTTGTGCAACATTTAAGTGTCTTTTCCGTAATTCGCACACTGTAGAGATGTAAGCTCATGTACAAAAATCAGATAAGCGTTTTCTTATTCAGGTGAACCTCAGGTATATTTGTATCCTCTTTGCACGTTGGTTGCAGTTTCATTTTGGTTTCGCTGCATGATTCTACCCAGCATGTACATGTACATGTAGTTCAGTTTAGCTGCAGTTGATGGTCAGTTTGGTCTTCAGAATAATTTTCCAGTTTGTTCGTAGGAGGATCCCTTCAACGCACTGGCGTTCAAACCTCTGCTAAAGGGTGTGCGGTAGTTGTTCGTGCAGATTTGAGATTCATGGGCACTTTGGGTGTTGGAAATCGCATGATGCAAGAAAAATTACCATTCGGTTTGCTGCACCATCAAAATATGTGCCGACATTCTCCGCAAAATTGTTCAGCAACTTGAAGAAGCAATATTTTGGACACGTTGTGCTTCCATGCACTCACTTCGGTTGCGTGGCTCGAATGCTTTCTGTCAGGTTGTGTTTTGCAGACATGGAGCCTTGGTGATCGTCGATTCCGTGGCCGCATTGGGTGGGGTTCCGATGTACATGGACAAGTGGGGTACGTGTTGACGACACAGAAGCCAGAACAGAGTCTCTTTGCTGCTGCACAGCTTTTCTCCAAAGCAAAGTCGATCTCACGTTTGTTCGAGCAATTGTTTTTCGATGCAAGTCGTTTGGCAGCAAAATGGAGCCTTAGAATCGCAAAAGTGTGTTGTTTTTATGGGAAACAACGAAGCCGTTTTTTGTTTGAAAGGTTTGAGACCTTTGGTATAATTTCGTTGCCAAAACCTGCTTGGGTGTGTGTGTCAGATCTGTTTCTTGATCTGAATATAAGCGATGTTCTAATTGAAGCACGGCCTTTGATTTGATGGCTGATTTGACTCACGTTTCCAGGTTTGGATGTGGTGTACACTGGGTCGCAGAAGGTGCTGGGCAGCCCGTCAGGGTCGGCTCCCATCTCCTTCAGCTCCGCCGCGTGGTGAGACTCCATTCAATCAGGTCGAGTCTTTCCGCGCAATGCGAATTTTTGTCTCGTTATGTGACGAAGAGAAACGAACTTGTTTTGTGCAGGGAGAAAATTCAAAACCGCCGAACCAAAGTGCGGTCCTTCTATTTCGACATGAATTGGTTGGCCAATTACTGGGGCTGTGACGCTGAACCAAGAAGGTGAGTCTCCGTCGGTCTGATTTCTTGGCGTGTGAACTGATCGAAACTGATCCAGAGAGCAACTCAGGGGTTCTTGGGGACGCACCCCCTGAAAATCACTGTCGCCAAATCTTTGCAGGTATCACCACACAGCCATGTCCAACATGATGTACAACCTCAGGGAAAGCTTCTCAATTTTGGCAGAAGAGGTGAGAGACAGGGTGCAGAACGGTCAATGTTCCGTTTTGCAGTTGCACACAACACCAATGATGTTTCTTTGTTTCTCGACCGAGACCAGATTGTGGTCACAGGCTGCACAATCTTTGGTCGTTCACGAATCAATGTTGTTGTGCGTGGTTCTTCAAGCAAAAACAAAGGGTTCGTCGGGCACCTGACTCGAAATTTCACAAACTCCACAACCGCGTTGTGCGTGAAGAACAGCAGGATGTTGGGCGATCTCTGGGAAATGATGACGACTTCCAAAGAGAGAGAGAGAGAGAGAGAGAGAGAGAGAGAGAGAGAGAGAGAACTTGAAGGAGGGTGTGCGTGGTTTTGACAGACGCTAGAGGTTTGCTGGGAACGGCACCAACAGGCGGCGCAGACTCTGTACGACGGTCTGGAGAAACTGGGTCTGAAGCTGTTCGTCAAAGATCCCGTGAGTTCTCAATCAGAAAAACATCCTGCAGAGGTGTCACTTCTGGGCGTCAGATTCATGAGTCATCAACCCACGTGGATGGACGTGAGAATCCGGCTCGGTTATTTGATAAAGAAACCCTCTTCTGCTGACGAACAGCAAGACATGGTCAATGCTTGGCCGTTGTGGGTTTCGCCTTGATCACAGTACAGCTGCAACGTCTGCGGCGGACATCACTTGGCTTGTTTCGCGGTTCCGGTCCCTGTGTATCGTACTCTCTCCGCCAGGCGGCGCGTCTTCCGACCGTTACGACCATCGAGCTGCCGCAGGGAGTCGACTGGAAACGCGTCAACGCGTATTGTATGGACAAGTGAGTGAAACAGGTTGATCTCAACCGTCTTCGTGATCATTCAGTCAAAAAATTCGCAACTGCCAGTAAATTGAGCTTTTGTTCTCCAAAACCCTCAAGCTGTCATTTGAAGGGACACTTCATTTGCATCATGCTCCTTGTCGTTGCAGGTACAGAATAGAAATTGCGGGAGGCTTGGGTCCCACGGCGGGGAAAGTGTGGCGAGTCGGCATCATGGGGTACAACGCGAACCCCGACTCGGTGAAGCGGACCCTGCGGGCCCTGGAGGAGGGCATCAAGCTCGCACGCACCCCCGCTCAGGCAAAACTTTGATTCTCAATGTGTGTGAGAAAGTGGTTTGGTGTTCGTGTGAGTGCCTGTATAAATGTCTAGTCACCGCAAACTTGAATCTGACACGGCGCGAGAATAGAATCATGGAGGTGAAGGTTTTGTTGTTTTTTAAATCACCGTACGCCCAGTCCCAGAAATTTATTGTCACGAAGCTGATGGCCACCCTCTCCACAGCAAAGTTTTCAGCTCCAAAACACTTATTTCCCCACCAAAGAACCAGTTTTTGTCCCATCACACAATACCTTGCCACTGAAACCAGGCACGTGTTCACACTGATGCTGGTTCTTGTTTTCATATTGATGTGTGTTTTTGCTTTTGAGAATGTGCGAGTGATTTTCACCAGTAAAATTGTTCCCCAAACCCCGTCACACAAGAATTCTCGTGTTCTTGCAGGATTCGTAAGACAAACCCAACTGACGGCATGTGCCTCTCTACTGACCGCATGATTCACTAACTCCAGTGGGATCAAGCTGACCGATTGCGCAAAGTCTTTTACAAATCTGTTCCAATGCGTTGATGTTGTTGTCGATTTGCTGGCTGAAAATACCTGGTTTGACGGAAGTCAGACCTTTCTGAGCTTTTGGAGGTTTGTTCGGAAGCGAGATGAAATGAATCCGGTGTGCCATAGCTCATTGTAAGAATGCTCCAGCTGCATGTGTCCTGCAGATCAGTGTGAACGAGTGATCGAGACACGACCGCTGTTGTCTGCAAATATGGAAGTCTTGAGAACTTGCGAGTTCAAACATGCAATTCTTGTGCAGTTGAGCTCTCCTTGTGCTAAAAATCCACGTGACGTGACCTGACAAGTTATTCTTCACCACCAGCGCAGTTTATGATTTGTTTCAAAGGGTGATGTGTCAGTCAAGGACAAAGGAAGGAGTGGGTAGTCATCCAGTATGAGCATTGTAGGAAACAGGGACATCATCAGGGCAGCCTGTGCCAATGACAAATGATCTTCTACATTGCATTTGTTGTCCTTCATCCACTTTTGGAGTTGAGTAAAAGTTTTTCAAATGTTTGTTCTCATTTTCCTGGCATGTCATCCACTTGACAACAACAAAAACTGGAATTAAGCGCCCACATACATGATCTCAAACTTGTCATTGTGCGAAGTCCCTTTAGGGCGAAGCACCATGTGGTAGTGCAGTATATGGCAGCTGGACTGAAATGTCCCCTGCCCCCTCCCCCCATAGGACCCCCTCCCTATGGGACCCCCCTCCCCCTCCCCCACTGGAGGCAGAACCCCCCCCACACACACACACACACACTGGAGGCAGGACCCCCCCTCCCACACCCAGCCTGATTGGGGGGAGACCAGGAGGACCAGGAAGAATTGATGTACAAGGAAGTATTGACAACCTTACCGACGCCGCAAA
>JAAUXT010034773.1_pt1 | contig 25914 bp, 24 predicted proteins | sample 7278171 | NCBI WGS metagenome assembly JAAUXT01 (sample SAMN14350112, study PRJNA611818) | marine sediment metagenome | isolation source: surface marine sediment (1.8m) | place: French Polynesia: Moorea | collected 2018-08
CTTTTGGAAGAGGCTGCCTATAGGTGATTTGATTTCGCTCACTCCGATTTCGCTCGCTTTTTCCAAAAGCTCACAAATCGGACCAAGCTCCTCAAATCACCTAAAAACGAGCACAGTCAGAACTCTGCCTGAGTCAGGAAATAGAAAGTTGGTCACACTTCACCACATGTTTGACCTGACCTGCAGCACCGCTGAACTTACGTCTCGGACCTTTTTCGAGTAAAATTCACCATTCATGCTTTCTTTGCGAAGAAACTGATTCTCACCCGGGAAGGACCCGTCGGTGACGGCGAACGTGGCTGAGTCGTGGACGGCGTCGATGCCGATCTCGCCGCTCGTGTGCAGGTAGCGCACGGCGCGGTTCCACACGTCCGCCTGCGCGAACTCCTTCACTGCGCGACCGCGCACCCGCACCTCCCCGTACTGCGGAGATCTGCAGCAACACACACAATCACATCCTCAACCCTTGAATCAAGGGTACATTTGAAATTCATGTAATCGGGGTGGGGAGAAGGCCGAGACCAGGTTAGAGGAGCTTTGGGGCTTGTGTGTACTTGTGTGTGTGTGTGTGTGTGTGTGTGTGTGTGTGCGTGTGTGTGCGAGAGAGAGAGTGAGAGAGAGAGAGAGAGAGAGAGAGAGAGAGAGAGAGAGAGAGAGAGAGAGAACGTGTGTTCGAAAGAAAATCCCACAAAAGACTTGAAGTTTGAATCACTCCACCTGATGAGTATGAAGGTGAGGAGCTGGTCGTCGGTGTCGTTGTCGGTGGCGGCGAGGTTGGAGGAGGTGATGACCACCTCGCCGGCCTCCGCCACGCTGAGGTGGCTCCGCAGGTTGCGCAGGGGCTTCGGCGCGTGGTCGTTCACAAGACGCACGTCGACCGAGACGGGGCGCCGCACCTGGTTGAAGCCGTCCGATACGACGAGCACGAAGCTGTCCTCGGAGCGCTCCGATCCGTCGTGCACGTACCTGGTGGGAACGTTCAATGCGTTGATGACCAAAGCCACGGACTTTATCTTGGGTAGTTTCAGAGACACGCTCGGTATTCGGAGCCTCTGCGTCAACCTAAAGTCGCCAAAACTCTCGCATCGAACCAATGCGCAGTTCCGCGACACGCAGTAACGATACAAAAGTTTGCCAAATATTTTAAAATATTTCGCAGGGGTACTTGCACGATGTTTCTGCGGTACTGGTCCTGATACGAGTTCAATGCTACTGTCCTGTCATCCCAGTGAACGCGTATCGACACATGTTGGTCACGTTGACACAAATTGCTTGCGGTGACAGTGTTGCACTAATTGGCTGTGGGTGATGGAAGACTTCCAGCAGTAATGAGGGGTTCTTGTCTCGTTATGGGAAATGTATTCCCCATCTCAAAGCAATTGTCTGCAACTCTTCACTTCCGTCATTCCTCGTGTCTGGCAACGCACAGTGCACCTCAGACAAAGCTCACCCAACAAGCAACAATCGAAAGGAATTGTCCACCTGATATTTGGCCGCACCAGATCCTGGAGGGTGAACGCGTCTCCGGTCGTCATGACGGTGTCTTGTTTGAACATGGTTCCGTAGTGCGGAGGCTCCTCCAGAACGAACCGCAGTTCGTCTTGGTCCGTATCCGGATCGTACGCCGAGATCTCATTGGTCGAGACCCTGACCGTCCCACCTTCCACCACGGACAACTTCCGAACTGACATGTGAGGCAGCTGATTGTTGACCGGCAAAATCGTGATGTCGAACGGCTGCTCGATGACCCGGTTGCCCCTCGAGTCCGTCACGGTGAACATGAATCGGGCATGTCTGCGGATCGGCCCGATGTCCTCGGTGGGCGGCATGTAGGCGATCTTGCGCTCGTCAACGTCCTGCTGGGTGAAGGTGTGGACTGCGGGAATGTGCGGGTTTTTGGACACGAGGGACGAGTCATCGGTGAAGACAACTCTGCCGGCGTCTATGGTGATTGTGGTTGTGAGGAAGAATGGCTGATTGGTGATGGTGTAGACGAGCTGAGCCGGACTCGACTCGTCGTCCTCGTACTTGAGATGGTTCCGAGTCAGGTACGCGACGTCCGTCTCCCGGATCAGGATCTGTCGCGACGCGTCCTCGGCCGCGGTGGGAGGCAGGTCATTGGGCGGAACCACAGCCACCGCCACTCCGTACTTTCCGGACCGGTTCGGAGGGTCGTGGCTGTCCATCAGTCTGAACTCGAAGGAATCCGTGGAGGTACCGCCGCCAAAATGATGGTAGTAGATCAGACCCCGCATCAGCTCTTTCTGCGTGAATCTGCTCACGCTGGTGCCTGCTGACGTCGGTCTGTACTTTTTTACAATCTCGCCTGACCCAGGTGTGGTTTTGATGCTGTAAATGATGGACTCATCATCTGAGTCCTTGTCATGTGCACTCAGCTTGTCAGGCGTCACCTGCACGAAGCCACCTTCGTCGACTTGCAGAGGGATGTTGTTGGTCAAGTAGGGCGGACTGTCGTCTATGGGCAGAATCACAATGGGGAACTTCGCTCTGATTTCGTTCAACTCATCACTGATTCTCAGGATGATCTTATCTGACGTGGTATCAGTGCCGTCGTGGTGATACACAACGGCACCCATCTCAATATCCTTGGGGCTGAACATGACTGCGGAGACACCGTTCACTTCCAATCTGCCATGTCGCAGGCCGCCTTTCACGTACATGCGGACATTCTGCAAACTGTCACTGTCCGCAACAGCAAAGTTGCTGCTTGAAATTGGCATTGAGCTTCCTTCTATCAACAGCAATCCAGTGTTGAGGGTCACTCTGGGATATGTGGTATGCGAGGGTGAGATTTCTACATCGAGCGTTACAGGGGCACTGCTCACAAAATGACTGTCATACACAACCAGCTCCACCTTCAACTGTCTCGGGCTGGCTACATTGGGAGGATTATAGGCGATGTTGTGCTTGATTAGATCGCCTTGTCTGAAAGACGTGATGGGCGTCGTGTGGTCATCCATATGCACAAAAAAGCCATCACCCTCCCTTAGGTCCGAGCTGATCTGGAACACAATGTCGTCTGTGCGGGTCTCGGCGTCATCTGCACGAATAGCTTCCGAATTCACTGTGGTCAAAACCTGAGCCTCTGCTTCCATTGCATAGGTGCTGATAATGGACACGGTTGGTGGAGTGTTGGGAGTAGCCCCACGAATTGTCACTGGCAAATAGACGTTCTCTTGGAGAGGTTCCCCAGTCTGTGCTGGGTCGTTCACTTCGACGAACAGTGGGACGTAGTCCACGTCGGGACCGTGCGGGCTGTCGTGCTTGTATTTGAGATCGAGATAGAGGAAATCTCTGCAGTCATGCTTGAGATTTGACACGGGCTGGTCGTTCTCATCAATTAGCTGTCCGTACAGCGGCCACTTGGTGGCGCTGCTCGACGTGTACGTCACGCTGCACGTCGCGCCGTCGTAGTAATTGTACCTTCAACGTGAAATATACCACCGGCGTTAACCTGTTTGTTTTGGTAGGTGTTCTGTGCAAAGAAACACTGAGCCAAAGGAATGCAATCTATCCCGCACATACAGCTTCCAGGCGTATTATCGAAGCAGAATGTGGAATCCCTTCAGCTTCGAGGCGGCCACTTCAGTGGGTGTGTGCCATTACCATAGCCCTGACTTCCCCTTTCCCAGATACACATTCGAGCTGAACCAGAACATTGCAGAATCAGATTTTTTGCCAGAAATCCCGTGAAAATCAACAAGCGTCTTGCACCTGAATCTGACAACGGAGGGTTCGATGGGATTGGACACGCCGAAGAACTCGTGAACCTCGAGCCGCCTCAACCTCGGGTCATCAACCAGGATTTCGTGGCGCACGTCCGTGATGTCGATGCTCAGCGAAACCTGATCAACAAAATGCCGCCTTCAACTGTTTATGTGAAGTCCGATTCACACAAAGGATCTTTTCTCCATTGATCGTGATTTGTGCACTTTGTACTCAAGGCTTTGAATTCAATAAAACACAACTTGGTGAAAGTGAGCCGAAACCAGAAACCTTGAAGGACGCAATAAATCGAGAATCTCGCGTCCAGAGCCCCGTGAGTCCTCTCGCAGAGAGTGCAGGAGGCCTGCTCGGATGAATCAATGAGACTGTAAATAATATTGTCTTCTCATCCGAGTCCGCGCCACGGGGAAGCTGAGGAGCGAAACAGAAGATGTACCTTTTGTGAACGCGTCGGCCGGCCATCAATGAAGTGATGTATCAAGAGCGACACCTCATCCTTCTGCAGCAGCGGAGACCCGCCGTGCTCGTACTTCACTGTGTACGGCTGGAAGTCACATTTGAACACCTGAGGAAGAGAAAAAAAATTGTTGGCAAATAAATGTTGACAAATGCAAGGAAAAAAAGACATATGAAAGGAAACTAGCACCAGGCAATCATATTCATCAGCAGTTGCTCAGCGAGCACTCAAGAGAACGAATCATTCATTTTCGTTGCAATGAGATCCACGTCGGCTGAAGTCAGCCTCATTGAAATTCGCATCACAACCCACAACTGAGTCCCATAGCAGCAATGAAACGGTCCTATGGTGTATCAGTATGTTCATCGGGTGTACCATTCATCTTAATCGCGTCGTATGCATGGAGCACATTGCACATTTCTGAGAGTCTGGCATGCGCCCTTGAATGCCTGTGGATCCAGAGAAACGAGCGAGTGTCGGAAAGTTTCAAAGTTTCTTGTTATTCGTTGACTAATTTGTCCTTTTATGTCCCGCAAGATGTGTACGAGTATGTCGTGTTCATCTCGTACCGGTATTCGCGATACTGGAATCATTTTGCTTGGGAAAAAAACAGATCGAAACAGGCAGGCAGTCATGCTGATATATTATTCAATACATGAGTAGGAGATGTGAGTGCGAGAAGATCAGAAGCGAAGGGGTGCTCGACTGATCACTTGACATTAGCGTGAGGATGAACAGCGTCCTGATGCGCTTAATCAAGCGGACACCGGCCCGTAAATCTCGCGCTTTATGAAGCTGTGCTAAGTTTCTGCTTCTTATTCAACCGAAATAATACCAGTGTTACTGCTGGCGTGCAATTAAGGCTTCACGTAATGAAAAAATTTGACGGACCGGTTGGGCTGAAGGCTCCTCACACGACAAAATTGCTTGTCACCACTTGCGTTGTACAATCAAACTTTGACGGAGCAACCCACAAAACAACTCGAAAAGGATGTGTCTTCTGTTTCCAAAGTTGAGTCGGGGACTGGGCACTTTTAGTTCGTCAAAGTGTCAGTCTCGCACTCACTTCAATCGTTTGGATTTTCAGAGTTGACAGGTGATTTGAACGGTGCGCATTCAGGGTTGCTTTTTGCAGCAACTGGAATGAGCAACTGGAATATCACCTGCAGACATCAGTTCAAAGTAAATTCCTGGTGCATGTTCAACGTGCCAGATTTTTGAAATAAGTTTTGGGTTCAGTGGTGTCTTTGTTGTGTTTTAAGTCTTGAATACTGCATAAAAGAACAAAACAGAATTTTTAAATTTCTGGTGCAAAAAGTTCAAAAGTGGGCTCAAAATTTATGGACATGGGGTTCAATTTTGTGCAACATCTGGTTAGGCTGTATTCATGATTTTCATGGTTTTCAGTTCAAGTAGGTGTTTTGTTTGAAGAATTTTTTTGTCAGGAAAAGGTGGCTGAAGTGAAAAGTTTGAGTTTTGGGTTTTGGGATCAAAAAGTGTCCACAGTCATATAGTGCACAAATATATTTGGTGCAGAAGAGAAATTTGCAGGTTGGACATAAAACTTGTTGCAAAAATTGCCCAAAGTATTGAACATTTTCAAATCTTTGTTGCTAAGTGTTTTTCATGTTGCCAGTCTGAGAGGATTGTGGGTAGACATGACGACAAGTCAATTGAGTTTTGAAGTTGTCATTTGAATTCAGCAGTGTTTTGAGACTCCGTGTGGAAACAAGCAAGTGTAATGAGCAACCACAATGAGCGACAAGAATGAGCGAGTAACACGTGAACACAAGCTCGAATCACTGCGAGGCCCATTGGGGGCCAAGTTTTTCATTTTCAAATGTTCAACTGATCCCAGTTTCGTCCGCTGTGTCTGGTGAACATCGTTGCCTCTGAAATCGTGTGGTCGACTGCGGAATGTGTGTGGTATTTGTACTGAAGATGATAAACACAATCCGATATTTATTTCGTTGGTACATTGTCGGAGATGAAATTCTTTTTCATATCAATACACAAGGAAAGCGGAACGAACAAACCTGAGACATCAATCACGGTTCTTTCACAACAGCAGCAGTCTGGCCGGGCCTCTTTCTTCGGAGCAGAACTTTCAGTTCCAGACAAGAATCGACGAATCAGCGCAAGACAACACAGACAGAGTTCCCTTCGGACAAAATTGGTGGATCTTTGCTGCAGATCTCTTTGTGCAAGAACTGCGAATATTTTGCAAAAAAAAGGAAAAAAGGTGAGACTGGTTCCCGGAACAAGACATCCGCTTTCGTGTGCAGTACGACACAGTACTCGCACCGAGATTGCAGTCAGAACTCACTGATACTTTGATGTCAATGGAAGCCACAATGATGATAAGTATGCCACACAGATTTACCAGTAACAAAACACAGAATTGCTTATGTGCCATCCCTCTAAGTACCATGCATCACATTACCAAATATTTATGGGCATTCTTGGCAGGAAGTTGCCGACAAACTCGTGTAATGAAACCGTTCTCAAACAAGGGCAAGTAAATTCCTATGTTCTTGTCGCTTTTCACCTGTTACGCCTTGATATGAGTTGTGTTGAATGCAGCGCACAGATGTCTCTGAATCTCCCTGCGAGAAGCGGGAATTGCCACGAGACATGCTCATCTGCGGCGCAGTGCGGAACAGGGGCTGCATGCGCACAATGGGCTGTTTGTCCAACTGCTGGGAGAGGAACCTTCGAACCGTTTTGCAGCGAAAATCCTCATCGGGAGCAAGATTTATGGCTCAGACTGAAAGCTCGGGACACTGAACGCCCTTTCCCAGCATTAGGTATATTTTATGGTTTCGTGACTTTATTTGGTTTATGCGAAGGGATGGAAGTGACCATTTGGTGCATATTATTCCAATAAATTTGCGGGCCTTTGAAGCTGCATTTCGGTAACCTCCCAGTGTCAAGTTCAGACCCGATACCTTTGAGCGCAGATGACTCGTTGTCATCGGCCCCTGATCTGCCATTGAGCGATTCTGCATGGAAGCTTCTTTGAGAGATGATTTCAGAAGAAATTCACATGAATAATAGATTCGTATGAAACCTGACCCAAAGCGGCACGCGCGGGGAGATAAGAGACGGGTTTGTATCGTACAGATGAATGCAGAAGCCGGGCCAAGGCAGCGCAGCCGATACGTCTGATGCCACTTACACTTCGCCGGGAATGTGTGCACACGCACACAATCTCCTGTTTTTGTTTCTTTGGACGCGGAAACTCTGCACAATCGTCCTGTGTCGAATTTTGTATGGCTGCGCAAGTCCTTCTGCCTCAGTGAATTGTGCGTACGGCTCAAATGTTTTCTTCTGTTCCAGCACTGAACGCAATCTCAGGACAAGCTTCGCATTTTGGTACTTTCAGAGCTGGAAAAACTTTTCATCCAGACTGTGTTCCAAACACAGCAAAAATCACAAAGGCCTGGTTTGGCCAGATTATCGGAAGACAACAGCTCAAAGCAGAATCACAAATGAATGTCAGGGTTTCTAATCAAACAACAAACAAGCCGCCAGTATTTGCTTTGTTAAAGGCCTGTGGGACATGCAGAGGTTTATTCTGACCAGGTAGCATCAATTTGCCATTGGCGCAGGGGAAAACTGAATCGTCTCAATCAGCTCATTGAGCGAAACAACATCACCGTTCATCGCCATCCTTCCTGATGCAAGGAAGCAACTCGAGAACTCAAAACGCGCCCCGAGTTCCCTCAAAGGCCCAAATGATGTTTTCTCATCAACTGTGTCCGTACACTCCCGCTGTTTGCCCTCGATGTGCCAGATTCCTTCACTGCAGAACACAAGTTGTTTCAAACTGCTTCCAATCCAAAAGCCTCTTTGATGCATTCATTGCATTAACAGAGAATTTCTGGAATGGAAATATATTAGTTCCACAAAAAGAGTGCGTAAAGCAAGATTTTTGTTTTTGTGACGGCAAGGTTCTTTCCATGAAATGTGCAATCTGCGTCGAAACCACTCACTCAAACAGATTCACGTGTCAAAAGGCCGACGCGTTCACACATTGCCAAGATGGCGACCATTGTGAAATTCATCCGGATTTTCGCCAGGTGTCCGAAAAGTGTTTGGATGTTTCGTGTTGAAGCTTGAGTGAACCAGCCGAGAAATCTTGAGATAAACGTTCCTCATTCAGAAATGATTTGTATACGAGTGTAGAGGCGGAGAAGTGGATGAATGAAGATGTTAACAGATGTTCCTCGCACTTACTGCTTCTGTTACACCTTTTTTCAGCAAATGAGATGTTGGCTTGCCGGAGCAACAAAGATCTGAAGAAAACGAACATTCAGTGTGGTTTTTTGAGCACCTGCTGACACAGTGAGATTTTGCGTCTTGCCCCAAACTTCTTTGGTGTTCACTCACTCTGCCCCACAGCAAACCGTGACAATCGCAATTGAGACGAAAATGTCGGACAACGCCCAACTGTCGGATTCTCCCACTGACAGGTCAAGTGAATCAGGTGGTACCAAGGACAATAGAGGACAAAAACGCTGGGCCTTTCCCGATGTGGTGACGAACTGCACAAAGTATAAATCACAACAACAAGTTCTCGTCTCCTCAATCGGTGGGAAACCAACCTCTTCATTATCTTTGTTTACCTGGTCAAATGTGGTGTTTTGGTTTTTGTAACAAAAACAAACAAGAAACAACCTTTCGTCAGCCGTAAGAAACAACACAACGCTCTGACGGCCAGCTAGAGGGTTCTTTCCGTAAACTAGTCAATTGAGCCGATTCTCGTGTTCGACACGCCAAACAAGCAGCAAAAAAACCAGCCGAAAACAACACACACACACACACACACACACACACACACACACACACACACACACACACACACAGCAGATACCGACACAAATTGGTTGGCAAGTTCAGTCTATTTTTGTTGAAGCAAGGTAGAAGCACCTGTTGTTCAGAAGAAACAGTTTGGATTTTAATCTGTGGTTCAAATGACAAGTGAAATTTTTCTTTCTGCATATTCAATTGAGCGAGTTCACATTTGGTGCATGGAAACTGCCAGCAGGGTTGTAAATTTTGGTCTTTTGGGTGCATAATGCAGACATATGTTGACGGTAAAGGCAGCTTTCACGTGAAAGGGAATGACAATTTGTTCCCTGTTCAACAAGCGACCTTTCGACCCAGCAAGCAGTCTGGAGAATATCACATGCAAACCGCGCGGACACCTGTGCAAGCGCCCAGCCGCACGTATCGTGCAGGTCAATGTTCAGAGAAAATCGCGGAAAAACAACGAAATGCATCTTCTGCTTCGAAAACCGCCGCAAGTTCCAGGAAATTTTGTTCCAGAGAAAAATAAAGTGGTTCTGACAGGAAGTTGGTTTGCGTTTCGGTTTGCTTTGCAATTCATTTCAGAAAAAAATGCCATAAAATGGGTCCTGTCAAAATTCCATGTCGCATTCCATCAAGCTGTCTTCATGTGAAACATTTTCACTTGATGGAAAATGATACGTATAGCTTCCAACTCGTCGGTTCGCAAAAAATTCAGGCGCGAAACAATGTCTCCGCATTATCATTGTCAAAAAGAAATTGACATTCAACCCCATTTTCAAATTTGGGTCACACACAATCGCTTGCCCCCTGTATGGGTTTCCAGTGAACGGCACAAAAAAACATCCAAAGGATGCTCACGTGCGTGTGTGCTCCGTGAAATTCTGCAGGGAGCGCAGGGACGAAGCAGTGTGCAAGTTCTTGACCCTTTCAAACCGAAAAGCCAGCACTGTGTGGGTCAGACGACGCTATTGCTTTTTTGTGTTTTCGCAATTAAGCTGGCAAACATTTCGCCTTCGTTTGATAGCGCCTCATCCCAATCTTCGCCGGCAGGATCAATTGGACTGCGCGCGCAAGGCTTAAGCTGCTCGAGATTCTATTAAGATAAAGTCAGCGTGAGTTGCTGAAAGGAACAGTTGACCATAATGTCGCGGCAGGTTTGATGTACGAATGGAACACATGCGACATCTTCTGCGCTCAACACACATCATCCTCTCTCTCATTGTGTGTCCTGGCATGCATGAATAGGCCTTCACCAATCTCTCAGCGAAATAATCCAGCTGAAGGAGGACCTGGTCTTGTCTCAAAATCCTTTCAGCGAATCAAACGCGAAGTCTTGAGTGTTTTGTTCATTTTCAAAGCGTTTGGACATTCATTTAACGCGAGGCAATTAGTTCTGGTGTCTTATCTCTACGTCCATAAAAAGTGGAGCTGGAGGTGTAGCTTTTCCGCGCGAGTGTGGCAGTGCCAATTTGTGGAACACCTTGTTGCTGTGAGAAGCATCAGACCGATAACATCTGTGTACAAACCAACTTCTTGTCTATCAGCTCAAACTTCATTGTTTCCAAACGCTTTTCTTTTCACACAGCAAGCAAGAAACACACCGCAGCGCATCGACTGATAGGACTGAACACAAAAGGCGTGCGCTTGAGCGATTTTTTGGGGAAGACTGAGTGAGGGATGTGAAATGATCAAAGCTGGTGAGTTTTATACTCCGGCTTCTAATTAGAACAGAAGAAGAGAAAAGGATGCTTTCCTCACGCAACAAACGTTTAAATCTCGCTGATCGAAAGCCCACTCGACCTCCTCGCTGGTGTTAACAGATTGTCACTCACTACCATCCAGATCAAAGACTTCTGCAACAAAAAGAAACCTCGGGTAAAATATCCCCTTGCCAGCTGGGTGCTTGCAGTGGGCGCACATATGCAGGGATATCGACCTGCTGAAATCCCCTGTGACCCGTGTCTGAAGTTAACAACTCCTTCAGTGTCACATTGTTTGGCGATCAATAAGCGAACCCGGCTGGCCGCCGGACTCCGTCTGCCCTCGCCGCAATCTCTTACTCATAAATGGTCCTGATACAGACCAGCCTCTTCCAAAAAACCGGTGCTGAAACGTGAGGATTTTCACAGATGAGCATTCGAGTACTCTGAGGTGTCCTCACGATGAGGTATGTGCACAGACAAGGGCATCTCTAATTGGACTCTGCATGGTTGGCTCACGAGCTGCTGGCACGCATCTGGAATTTGTTCTTTGCATGGTCTCTCCCCTCCAGAGAGAGAGAGAGAGAGACAGACAGAGACAGAGACAGAGACAGAGACAGAGAGAAAGAGTTCAAAACTTAGGTTTAGTTTTGCATTGCAAAGGTCGATTTCGGACGCCTGCAGGAAGAATGCTTCAATTTTAGACGACACAGGGAAAACCCTTCAGGGTTGAAAGCTGCCGTCTCTCGTCGAGATAAGAAACAATGCGCGCCGCGCAGTGACCGTGACGTGACAGGAAGAAAGGAATGCAAATGACTCCCATACTCGTATTCAAGCATCTTCGCAAAAAAAAAAAATTAATGCACACTGGCACAGGGAACAGCCACGTATTTCAAGAACAAAGCAAAGATGTGAGGGATCACAACGTGCTTCATAACTGTTACTTTGTGATCTCGGCTTCTGCAGCGCATCTGCGGAGAAGGTGCAGCTGGACCAAGCCAAACACTCCTCAGTTGGAGAACACTCAGATAAACTTACACGTCCCTGCACCGCACTCTGTTCTGTTTGGGGTTTTCCATCTGGAGGTTCCAGAGTGCACGCTCAAGTTCGCTGAAACGCTCGTTTGTTCTTTCTGAGTTATGGGAGTGATGCCTACCCCAAAGGACATCCAGAGAACTGGATTCTTCCGACAGCTCCACGAGCAAGTTTTATTTTCTTTCTGTTGAAGACCACTTTTTTCCATTTTTGGCTGAACTGTTCAAGCACTGCAGCATTTGGAAGCCATCATTGTCCTTTGGAGATTTTCTGGACTTTGATATCACAGCAACCTGTCTGTCTCGTTGTCATGCACACACTGCGGTTGTCCAAGAATCCGAAAAATATTTTCAAACCGCACTTGAGAAGGACTGCACCAAGTCACTTTTCCGTGCACTTTTGTTGGTTTTCAAGTAAACCGCGCGTAAAGTTGAATCGACTGGAAGTTCAACTTCAATCACCTTGCGCACAACAATTCCAACGATAATATGGCATGCAGGCCTGATGGGTTCGAAAGTATTTTCTCTGTGACCTTTTGTCCTTTTGCAATTTTCTTGCGCCGAGAAGATGCGAACAGAAAGCAAAAAATGTCTCAACTTCTTTTTCAACGTTTCACCATATATGTTCCAAAATGAAAAACAAAACTTTGGGGAAAGTCCCTCTTCAACAAAATTTCCCAAGCAGGTAGCTTCCAAAATGCACTGATATCGCGGCCACAAACTGTCCCAAAGGTTCACAATAAACTTTTGTCATCTTACTTCACAACATGAAAAAGAGAAAAAGAGAAAACTGAATTGACAGGGCCTGTATTCATTCTGTTTTTTACACAGATAAGAAAGTGTTGTAATTTGGTAATTTATTGGTTGTCAGCTTCCCCAAGAAAAAGGAGTGAGTAATGATTTTATCAATTTCCAGCTCGTGCAATATGGGTGCAATTGACAGCCCATAAAAGGTGACAAGGCATTTGATTTGTTTGTGATGACGGGAGATAAAGAAAGCACACACACCTGGCACAAGTCACTCCACTCAATCTCATGTGTGCTCGGCTACTTGTCCCAGGAAACAAATTTGCTTTCGATTCTACTTGTCGTTTTGAACAGAAATTTCTTGGGACCGGTCTTGTTTCCAACACATTGAAGACACCATGCAGGTGCTGACTATCTATCAGAGCAACGAGAATGTGCAGAAGGCAAAAAATTCTCGAGACCTTCTGCAGATAAAAGCGCCATAAATCAGCGCGCAGCAGAATCCGCTCAGTGGGAAATAGTTTTTGGGGTGAACAAGTATGTGAGGGAATGACCCAAAACACAAACAGTGTCAAGACAACGTTGTTTTCAAAACGTGCTTTGTTTTTCTCTCTTTTATGTGGCATCGCCATTGTCAAAAACTAGGTTGCTCCCCACAACTCAAACTACTTTAGCCGAACTGAAAAAGGGAAAAAAACATCTCTCACCTGAGGTGTGAGTTTCCCCACTCTCTGCGTCATGTAGTCGTTGTTGACAACTTGCACCAAGCAGGTCCCTTCAGACGGAGGGTTTTCGAGGAGCACGCGGGGGTTGAGGTAGGCCATGCGTCCCTTCTTCACGACGAGGATGCGGTGCCTCTCCTCGGCGATGGGATCGCGGCGCGCCTCGGGGCCCGCCGCCCCGTCCGTGGGGTCGGCCGCTGCGTCCCCGGCCTGGCTGACGTGGGACAACCACAGGCACCACAACAACGCACTCCAAGTGCGAAGCCACAAATCCATGTCTGTGAATTCACATTCAAATTCCTCGCCGCAAGTCCAGATAATCCATCAGGATGAGTCACACTGAACGTGCTCAAATAACTACATTGCACTCTATGGATCCATTGTTTCGTCTGGTGGCAATAGATGTATCACCTATCTATCAGTATTTCCTCCATCGTCGTGTAAACACAGCCAACTGATGTTCTTGTGTTCACAATCGTCTCCTCTCGCGCACTTGACACGGTGATTGAGCTCTCCTAGACCAAGTATCCCGCAATCTGTCTCCTCGCGCAACACACGCGCGCCAAGTCTGAGGTGTGAAGAACGAGCAATTTTCGTGTTCTCGCGTGTCTGTGTACCGTCCACTCCACGATGCTAAATTGTTCGTTCCTTTCGGCGATGAGATGAAGCGGCCGGAGGCAGAAGCTGCACCGCGGTGCTGAAGCTGCGGGCCGGGCCGACCGACTCCACGTGAACCAACACTCGTCCCAGCGCCGCTCGAGAGACTCGCTTCTCCGCAAGTACCTACGACGGCAAGTGCAGACAAGACTGACAAAAATGCATGCGGGGGCTAATAAGTGAACCCAAGTGTTTTACACTGGGAACGAAACGCTGTAACAGCCGTTGACTGACTTTTTTGAGAGGCGTTGAGAAGCTGAAAGCAAGCTGTCAACATTATTCACAGGACAGACAGTGCAGATGCCGAGGGTACAACCTCTTGAATCCGAAGCGAAGAATACGTTTATGTGAACGATGGCCACACGAGTATCTTTCCCTTGCGTCGCGTGCCTGCGACTTTTCCCACACTTTACCTGGCGAAAGAATTTCCTGGTGTGACAATTCAACAAAAACATCCTCTTGTCAGAAAATTTCAAGCCAGTCTCTTCAGCATGCAGGCCAACAAAACACAAATGGAATGGGGAAGAGTCTAAGTGTGTAAGTCACGCACAGATTTTCACGTGAAACACGCAGGCAATTTATTCTGCATGGAACGAACCAATCGCCGCACCTCAGGTGGGCCTGCTCAACATTTGTGCACGAACATTCTCAACGCTAATCCGTTCCTTTGGAAATCTCACGTTTGCCACATTAGCCATACTTGGAGCGCCAAGGCACACAAAAGCTGTCAAACCTAACCATTTGGGGCCTGCACAAAAGGCTGAAGGCACGTACGCTTGACCCTGGTGACATTTTCCCTCTGTTTCTCTGTCAGACCGCCTCGAGGCCAGGAAATCCCATTTCTTGGTCAAATGAATAAATCCAATTTCCTGACACACAACAATTGCATGAAAATTGGAAAAACTGTTGGAATGTCTGGCCTTGTCCATGAAGGTGATATTCCAAAGCCAAACAAAAAGAGGTCATTTGTGTCTGAGCTCACGTACGCCAAAGGAATTGATCAATCGTAAAGAAGGGTGTTTGAATTTGAAACAGCTTTCTTTTGAGCCGTGTTTTGAGACAAAAAGCCCCAATGGCATTTGTTTGAAAACCGACCCATCTGTCATCCATACAAGTCTTTTTGGTCGGGGCAAAGACGTCCGCATACACGTTTGGTTCTCTGCGGTGCCCTTGTTATTACAGAAATGGGTTCTCATTCTCCAAAAGCTGTTCAATCAGACAAATGTTTTCTCGAACAAAATCGAGCTGTGGAGTGTGAGAACCTTATCTTCGCCACACGAAGAACATTTTCCTTTCGACAACACCACGTACCCGACGATCAAAAACGCTCTGGACAGTTGGCAAGGCTCTTGACAAAATTCTCACTCAACTTGACAAATGCGACAAAAATGATTTTCTTTCAATGCTTGATTGAATATGAGTTCTAGAAGAGGGCTTGAGCACGATTTTCTGGATGGACAACGCAGGTCTTGTGGAATATTTCTCTTTTCGCCAATACTTTCACCATCAGAAAAACGAATTCACACACACACACACTCACTCACTCACTCACTCACTCACTCACTCACTCACTCACTCACTCACTCACTCACGAGTTTTTCTACAGCCGAGTCACTACGATCAAGTTTGGTGTTTTGGGTATGAAAAATCATGGAGTCAACCGACATCATAGATCTTCCTTTGTTACCTTCGACAGGAAGCTTCCCATAATGAGTTATTCTGACTCAACAGTGTGGAAGTCAACATTTTCTTGGCTTTGCTCAGATTGCAGCGCCAAAAGCTAGTGCCTTGCTTTCCGCAGAATTGCAACCAAATGCACACGCTTTCTTGTCACGGTACTTTGTTTACGTGTGAAACGAAGTACAATGCAGCACGACCATCGAGGCTGACAGTTTTATCGCCTGATGCGATGTGTGGCCCCAAAAACACGTCCAAAGAACATCGAGCGCAACATACCTGAAATCCACTCACGAATGCGGCGTTCTTCTCGTTCGGAGTAAACGGCTCTGACCTCAACTTACCAATGGAGACCTCGAAGAGTTTTGATGACCATTTGAGTGGCAAGAGGCGTGAATGTCTCTCGGCAATGATCGTTTTGATTGTTGCTTCTCACCTCGTGAAAGAACATACAGCGCTTCAGGGCAGTCCCGTCAAAACTCCCGCATCAAGAAGCCTTTGTTCAGCCAACTTGCTCTTTTGCTGAGGCTGAATAGGTTTTGAAATTCTGGAGACAATTTGCTTCATTTTTGATATGTTCAAGTTTTTATCGACTTCTTGTGCTGAAGTTTCTCACAAAACTGTTTCTCAAACTTGCACTCATCACCAATTACACTGAAACTGTACCTGAACTTGAGGGTTACTAATATTTATGCAGGAATAATTGAGTTGTGAGCAATATTTATGCAGGAGGGAATCGGTGAGCATAACAACACGACAAACCGATTGTCATGTCACAAGTTATGATGGACAACACATGCTCAGCTCGAGTGTGAATTTTATCGAAGTTCACTGCGGAATGATTGCACGTGCACCATAGGTATACCTGTGGTGAACAGGAAAAATGGCTCCAGATTCATGCAAATTCATATGAAACTCGTTCGCGAATGTGCGCAACCAATCTGACTCAAACCACAACTTTTTTCACTCATCTGCGCAATCAGTAACTCAGGAATGCGGCAGCATCACAAGAACATTCACACGTGAAACAGACAAAACCCATGATGAGACTCAGACAACGTACCTGAGCGCCTGTGTGAGTTGTACTCCCGAGTGAACCGCATCCAAACCTCAAAACACAATAAGTATCCGCCACAATATTGAAGACTTGTTTTGGCAGCTCACAACACCTCGCTGACACCTCACAAATATGTGCGCCTTGAAAATGCCAAGCTTTGTGTGAATGCAAGAAGCAAAAGATTTGAGGTTGGAAGCCAGTCGCTGAATGTCAAGTGAGAGCCTGTGAGGCTATTTATATTGTAAAATGTTAATTTGCGGGAAATCTTACACTGTGTAAATTTGAAAGAGTCTGCATGCATTGCACTATAATCCCAATTCTTAAGTGGTTGGAAAACCAGAGACAAGTGTTCCTGCAACGAAATGATTTCTTATGCCGTATTTTCTGACCCTTGACTCTGCAGAAGTCGCACACCATGTGAGCTGCAACGTTGAAGCCAGAAAGGAAGGCGTTATGCACAGATGGTTGAACCAATTGAAATAGTGTCCATTGGCAACGACGCTCTGGGTGCATCAGTGACAGAAATGTACAACGCACAAATGTCTCGACGAAAACAAAAATTCCTACAATTTGTTTCGGACTTGAAATTTGTGGAGTCGCGCATAGGCACAACCTGATTCTGAAAGACCGTTTTCTGCGAAAACGCCAAAAAGGACACGCGCACGCCTGACTTTGAACCCTTGTCCAGGCGCGCGCACTCTACCTGTCAACACTACGTTGTCGCACAGCACCACCGAAAACAGACTCGTTGAGGATAATGACCAATTTCATTGTTTGCAAGTTCCCTCAGTGGACTGGATGGGGTGTCCTTTTGCCATTTCTCGCACGACCGTTGGCGATGGACAGCTTGAGCACGTGCCGCATTCCACATCGATGCGCAATGCATTACGCTGCAGCACTTGGGCGAACGAAACGTTTGGGCGCGCCTTTCAAAACGGACAACAATCACATCGGCCCTATTGCGGAGTGACCAAATGTCTCCAACTGAATGTGGTGCGACAGAAGTTGTTCGAAATCGCGCACATTTGTTGTAGTCGCAAAACAAAAAGTTAGGTGCGTTTTGATGTGTAGCTGAGGGTAACCCATCCTGGTCCCCGCTGCTTTGCTGCTGCAATCGGCTGTTGCTTGACGCACAACGAAGACACCACGGGAACTTGTATTGTGACTGATCGCCGCCTCTCATGATCAGTCACAAGCGCTGGGCAGATTTTGCACCCAATAGAAATTTGTCTGCTTTTGGAAAGAGGTGGACGCGCCACTTTGTGTTTGCACAATTGTGCGCCGCAGCACGCTCGTTCCTTGAAAGGTTGGAGAAACAAGAGTTGCTGAGTGTCTCGTGGAAGCAATTCTCAAACCCAGCTGTTTCATCCAGATTCAAAAGAACAAAACAGAAACAGACACAAAAGGGAGTTCCATGGCCGACGGTACGGTCTGTTTGGTCCAAAAACTCTCAATCTACAGCCAGACTTGCCATTTCACTTTCCACGCTCTTTGCTGTGCCACGCAAAAATTTCTTACGCTATAGATATGTTATGGCTGCCGTTGCCCATTTCTGACAAGCACTTCGGGCAGCGATTCAAGACAATTGCTTGTAGACTTCCTATGAACAAGTCCTCCATAGCAATGAGCAACAGTGTTAGCACTAAAGATTATGGTCTTGCAGAATCTTCAGCCATTGTTCAAGTGTCCACACCACACGTCGTTGAGAACAGACGATTTGTTTGCCTGGTACTCACTCATCCGTTTGCATAGTTCAGGTGTTTCGTGTGTGCAAGAAACATCCTGCAGCACTATACATTTGCAAAACACAAAAACAGAGATCCAGTCATCCCAAAATGCGAGGAGCAATCGTTCATCTGGTGCTAAAGGGACAGTCGTTCTGTTCCAGGTTTACACTGAGGACATTTTCACTCCTACCTATCTGCATGCACTTCAGCTCACACCGAACATGCAGGAAAGCACTTCAGAAAGAAAACGTCAAACTTTGAAAAGTTTACAAGAAACACAATGTGGGAAATGTGGAAACTGCCCCATCCACGCGAATCTCGCACGCTCTGCAACGCAACGACTCTCAGCTGTGGCTCTCCCCACAGAACGAGTTTCGTGTGCGATTCGCGTTCTGTGCCACACTGGAATCGAGATTGATCGGGTTTGCACGTCAGCATAAATACCCGGGCTCGGGTAAACAAACAAAGTCTTACTCTTGTAAAACAAACAAGGCCCCAGGATTGGAGGCTCGTGAGCAGCAGAGTTTGTTCGATAACCACTCACAGACATCAAACTCCTCTCCGAGATCGCTGCGTTGCTGTCGGTAGAAACGCTTGCACATGCCTACTGTCTTATTTACAGTGGCTCTGACAAATTGAAACCAAGCAAAACCTGCCCCGGAACTGACAGTTTCCACCCAATCTCCAGAGCGAACTTCTCATTACCTGGCGGATTCATCAAACGTCGGCCGAAACATCGACTTGACTGCCAATTAGCGTGCAAAATACGGGACACCTGGCATTTTCGCACGATTCCTGCAGGAATTTACCAATGGCTGCTTGTCTGCGAGATTCTGTTTTTCTGACATCGCAATTTGGCGTCGGGCAGAACAACATCGCTCAGCTCGCAGCGTTGTTCACGGTCTGAATTTTGTTTCTTTTGCAAGTTTCTGAGACAGGAATCAAACGCGTCGCGGAATCACTCATCTGCAGATGCTGCAGCCTCTGCAACTCAACCCTTATCCCATATCCACACCCATCTCCGATATCTTGGAACTAAACTCTTCAGACATCGCCCTTTGTCTGGTGAACTAAGCTTTTGTTGCTCATTGGAGACTGCTCGTGGCTTGTTAATGCCCCATCATCAACAGATTCTATTTGAATAATTGATTCCTGGGGATCAACTTGCGTTGCCTCGTATTTCTCGGTCGCTTCATCACGGGCGCTGTGTTTGTGACCGGGCGGCGTCCGTCTGGTCAGACGGATGACTGCATGACGTGAGCCGCCTGGAGGTTCCACCTCTTCAAATTCGTTGCAGCTTTCCTGAAGAATGATGCACGATCTTTTCATGCTTTCCATCACTTGGCAACTTGAATCAAGAATTTTCCACCACAAGAACATCAGATGCTGTGTGTCGGTGGGGGGAGGCAGGCAGACAGACAGACAGACAGACAGACAGACAGACAGACAGACAGACAGACAGACAGACAGACAGACAGATAGACAGACAGACTGATAGACAGACACACAGGGACACGCAGAGACAGAAACATACGACGTACAGCCATTCTGGAGGCTTTGGCACTTTGAGAAAGGACATACAATCACTTTCACATCCAACTCGCAGTCCAGCCAGAAAACCAAATGGTCTTTTCCAGGTGGACGCCTCTTACAACGGCGAGCCGAGGAGCTCGCAGCTGACTCAGAGGCAACCTCCCACTCCCCTGCGGGAGCGCTGCACCTGTGCACACAACCTGTGACCTCGCCGCCTTCCAAGGGGCAGAGCAGTCCACCCCGACTCCCACCAGATCAGGAAATTGCACACGTATTTTTACAGTCGAGTTTCATTTTCTCATCATCACGCCTTGATTCACATGATTTTTTCGAACAAACTTCCGCCAGTGCAGTGGGACCTGCAGACCTGCAATAACACCATCGAAAACGCGGGAAGCACCAAGTCCGATTGGCTGCCTCAGGGTGGATTGCCTCCAAGACGATTGACGCAATTGAACTTTTGCCCACCCCATCCATGCAACCCGCGCACCCAAATCAGGCTGGGTTCTCACCATTGCAACCCACGGATTCATTCTAAAATTCCCAGAAACAGAAATGGAGCAACACGCAATGCATGTTCATTGAATATGTCACCGGGTCCACAACAAGGGATCCTGCCTGTTCTTCGTGAAAAAACACCATGCATACAAGCAGATCTTCAGTTGGTTTGCAACAACTTGCATGATTCTTCAGCGTTTGAGGGCAGAAAAAAATATTGAGGATATTTCGCGCCTAGAAAACGAAAAAAATAAGAAGATGTAGCTGTCTCCACCATCTGTTGATCCCGGTTCAAGATGTTCGCCTCAATCAGGACTTTGCACACGCCGAGCTGTGTTTGCAGCAGCACGCAACAAATTAAAGCCAAACAGGAAACAGCTGAGGCGCGCTCGCGTTTGAGAACCTGGCGCTCTCTTTCAGTTTCGTTTCCTTGGTCGAGGCGCCGTTGGGAAGCGTCAGGTTACGTCTCACACTATATTTTAATTGCTACGTAATCCATGTGGAGAAACTTGTTGTGTGGTGGAGAGTCAGGGTGTACAACTTCAGACCAGATACTCAATCTGCACCGCAGGCCTCGTGTGAATTCAACTCCGCTGATTTGGCAGCTTGAGATCAAAAGTGTGATCCTTGAGACCAAACCAAGGAGTCCATGGCTCAAGTTGATCAGAGCGCCCGAGGTCCGAGAGCTTTCTCATGCAGGCGCAGGTCACCGGGTTTCACCTGAGTACACCTGAACCCCGAGTCAATGGCCATTTGTATCCTCAAGCTTCCTTCACAAAACACCTGTATCAATGTTAAGTTTCCCTCCATGGCACGCATACGCACAGACGAGCTCATTTGTCCTCAGACCAGCACAAACTGCTCTTCTAGAAAGCCAGAGACGGAGCCCATTCGGCTGACCAGACCCTGTTGAAAGAGAACACCTGTTGTAAACATTTCTTTTCGTATCGTGTTTGCCGAGTCGAAATCTGTGTGGTACTCGTTGACCAGGTCACAACCTCACAACTGATGAAACCCACTCTGCAACAACACGCATCAACTGCACATCAATTCTCCACAGGAGCAACAATAACCCGTCAAAACCGAAAAAATAGGCTCTGAGCACACGTTTACTGCACTCTTTGCGAAGACGCCAGAGATGACATCCACAAGAAATTCACAAACGTTATTTTTCGTCGCTCAAAGCCACACATCACCAGCGTTCATTGGGAATTTTAGGCACGCCCTGAGAGAGCTCCGGCTTTACGCAATTTGGTGGCAGCTTCCTGAGGAGATTTTCGTGGCGTAAAGCGCCCAAGTTGGGATCATTCGAAACCCTCGCACAGAACACCCCGCACCTGCGACAGCCCATTCGCATTCAACAAATGCTGTGCGGACTCGATTTCCCTTTTTCCGTGAGGCACGCAGCTCCAGAGCTCCAAACTGTCATCCACGGAACAGCAACCGTGGAAGCCGTTTTCCCTGTTTGTGTGAACCTGACGAACCACCAGAACAACCACAAGGCGAACGCAAGCTTTGGAAAGTGCGTGTACGTACTTTGTGGGGTGTGCAGACTCTTGAACACTTCAAAACAATCAAGTCGTGCACGCCCAACTGAGCAAGAAATAGCCGTGAAATTCAAATTAAGCGCAAATGTTGCCCGGGGCTGTGCTTCAATCTCTGGGACAGGAGAAATCCAGTCATAGAGTTGTTCACACGTACATAATAAGTCTGGTACGCAACTGAGTAGAGTTTCTACAAGATTTTTCGCTCAACCGGACCTTGTGCACAAAGCACTTTGTGTACACGTACTGTGACACAAAGGAGCATTCAAACTCTCATTCTGGGATCGTCCCTCGGGAAAGATTGTTTATCTGGTGACACATTGCACTTGTGAAATGTTCAGCAACCTTGCAGTACGTCTTCATCAAGACGAACCCTCCCAGTATTGCGCCAGCCGTGCATTTGAGTTTTACCTAACACTTCGAAGTCTCAGGCACTCGGTCTTCGCACAGTTCAACCCAAAAGAAGTCCCACGGAGCTGGATTTCTCTTTGGTTCTACTCGGATCTCTTTCCTCCGGGGACGTTGTTTGCAAATACAAGTGATCATGACGTCTGTCTGCTTTGACAGAAACAATGCAAAACACACACATTTTTCCATTTTTGAAACCGAGTGTGAAAAGTAACCACCACAACTGGGTCGGATCACTTCAATGTGGATGCCCAGTGACACCGGCGTTATTTTACCAATCACTTACCCATGCGCACGAGCAAACCCAAAATGACGAGTGCAGTGTTTGGTACTTGTAGCCCTCGGGAGAAGTGAAGGGTTCTGTGTGGGCCGAGCGCTCTCCCATCGCGCGGGGCATGGCACCATCAACGCGTCCACCCAACCATTCACGCTCCTCATGTCTTTACCACCCACAACTATTATCAAAATCATTGCCTTCACGTGTTGACATTTCTGCAAAATCAGTTGGTTCTGACTGCAACGAATGCACAAACAGCAAAGACCCTTGCATGGCTGTAATCAAGTTTGTTTTCTGAAAGTCAACTGGTTGATGTTCAGCCCAACGAATCACTTTTCATGGCATCACTCTCAGTCACACCCACTGGAATTTTCGATTGCGCAGAACTGGCTTTGCTGTTGAACTGATTTCAGCACAACAGTCTGAACTGGAAAACTCATACAGTTGGACAAACTTATCTGAAAACCAATTCCACCTGTCACAAAATAATTGCACGATTTTGAACTTTCTGCCCAGAAAACAAGATAAGTAAATTCCAGGCAGGAGAATCATTTCAACACCTCCAGTTGAACACATTCTCTGCGCTAGAAATATGAATTGTTCCAGAGCATTGAAAACACCAGGATTCGTACACGTACAGCTCGACAGCACTCAAAGCAAAGCAAAGTGCATTTCGTAGAACAAGACAACTCCATTCTTTTCTTATACGGATAATACGACGGTCAAAAAGAAACAGCCAAGACACAGAAAAAGAAAGATCCACTTTTTCTGCTTGTGATAAAGAATCCTCCAAGCAGAGGAAGAAATAATACACCTCCTACCAACGGCATTCAGTGCATCCGTTTGTATCCTCAATGTCACTGGTGTAGAAACAAATCGTTCCGAAAGGCATTAGCCATGGCTACAGGACGCGACACCTCTGTCTCTTCCTTCACTGAAGAGGTGAAAACATCTCAGGAGATCGAGTTAAGTAAAATTTCTGTCAGTAGAATTCGTGAACCCTGCTGGTTCTTCTGTGCATCAAAGGGACACGTGAAGCCCAGCCGTCAAGTGATTGTAGGTCCCATGTCTTTCTCTCGCCTCTCAAAAAAGGCAATATGATCGTCTACAGCCTCAATTTAGCAATGTTTCTGTCCTAACATTGTGTCCATCACTTTTTGCAGATTATTTTCCAAGTAGACAAAATTTTCAAGAACCAATTCAGAGAGTGTGCGTTAATTGCTGGGTTGGAAAGTTGAATGCCTTCTGAAAATGCCTTCCTTGCATTTGCTCGCTTTCAAACTTGTCTCATGGTACAATAGCAATTCATTACAATACAAAACACCTGGCCATTTGACAACCAAATTGAGAGAAATATTGTCCCCTTGAAAAGATGTCATGGAAACTTTGTAAGTGAATTTCTCAAGGCAATGATACATTTCTCGGCCATATCTTTTGATCTTCATGAAGTTTCCAGCAGGTTATTTCGCGCAAATTGGCCAACTCGGAGGGGTATCAATTGCCCGTCATTACGACGGCGCGGCCTTTGTTGGCCGTGATGTGTTAGCATATTGGATAACAGGTGGGTGAAGTTAGCCCAAGGCTGAAATACCCCAGACCTGTCGCACCTCCAACTTCAAAATCAACATTTCTTTCCCTTGCAAAAAGCCTTGACAAGGTCGCTACAGAATGTTCCGAGTGTTTGAACATCAGATTAGCACGCAGCCGACGCAATTTTTTTGTGTTTCTGTCAAATACACAAGACTGTCAGACTAATTTTGGCATGCATGGTATGGCACTCCGACTGCCACCGATTTCGCGTCATCTTCAAGTGAAATTTCTCAACACCGTGTCAAGGTGGATCCACGATGCGCAGAGCACGCACAAATTTTGAATATCAAAAGCGACTTTGCACTTCGTTCTTTCTTTCAAAAGGCAAATCAGGAAAATCGACAAAATCTACCCGATCTACCCCCAGCAATGCATTTTTAAGAAAGACACATCTTAATTCATTGTAACACTTTTATTGCAACATGTGCCAAAATATCAACAAACAGAAAGTGTTAAAATTCCAAATATTGTCTACAGGTATTAGTTCAACATTTCCATCAAGAAATCTCGGAACATCCAAATGTGCTTTTTGCCATTCGACTCACAACGGCTCCTTGCCCCGTCATCAAAAATACAACAGTTTCAAAAATATGTTTCCTGTTCATTTTCGAGCCGAAAATAGAGAAATTCACTTGTAAAAAGAACATTCATGATCGTCTAATGCTCATAACTACAGTCTACACTGACTAGATTCACTTTTTTCTCAATTCCCGTCAGTTGCAACGAAGACTTGTGGCGAAAAGCACGGCACTGCCTGACCGTCGACAATGATCAACATTATTTGTTGGTTTTCCTTTTACACCCAGGTTCATCTGACATCTGCTCGATCCAACATGATTTTGTTGGTCTGTGTCTGAGTGACCGAATAGAGACACGGGAGTCACTTGAGGTTTGTTTCCCACCCACTGAAATACTCGTAGCATGCCTTTCACAAGATGTTCACAACTTGACAACGCAGAACTTCGCATTTTCAGTTCTTCGAAGCAATTTGACCTGCCAACATCGTGCTGTTTCACTTCTTGCATATCATGTGTGGTGTGCGCGTTTTCACGAAAGTTATTTGTACCGAATCGCACTTGCTTGCATTTGTGTAAGGCAGAACAACAGCACCAGTCAGTGAAATGGAAGTACAGTCAACAGGCGGATGAGCATCATGACAAGGTTCTCTCACTCTGCAATGGTGGTTCCTGTTAAATTGCAGAACTTTTCGGGAACCAAGGACTTGAAGAGAGTTGTGTGATTGAACAGGAACCACTTCTACAACGACGAGGGCACGTACAACAGGTTTTGTGATTGCAAAGAACTTTGCAGAATTTCCGGTTCACAGCGAGTGTTTTTTGCCAACGTCGAGATCAGTTATCACCGCTTTCGAACACAGCAGAATCTCATTCCTGTTGCAGAGAAACAGAAACCCGTACCAGTGGCAATTCATGTTCGCACTGATGATTGCGCTGCACACGAACACTCCTCAAACAAATGAACCAGACCCTTTGAAAAAGACTGTGCAAAACGGCGACAGGTTTGACTCGATCGGACTTCTGCGCTGGTCAGCATGCATTTCACACTGCACAATGCTGACGAAAACCACAAATGTATCGTATCACGTACTCTTCGATAAGGCCCCGTCTGAGCCATTCTCTTTGTTCTTTACGTTAGATTCCTTTTCTGTAATTCTACTGTTAGCCCAGTGCACCCATGTCAAACCATTTAACACAAAAGACTTA
>JAAUXT010138007.1_pt1 | contig 25914 bp, 31 predicted proteins | sample 7278171 | NCBI WGS metagenome assembly JAAUXT01 (sample SAMN14350112, study PRJNA611818) | marine sediment metagenome | isolation source: surface marine sediment (1.8m) | place: French Polynesia: Moorea | collected 2018-08
CTCGCTAAGAAAAAGGAGACTATATTTGGGAACCTTCTGATTGGGTCTTGGGATTGGCACAGATAGATCATCTGATAGTCATGAGGATCACATTTGAGGAAATGATGATGTTGACATTCTCCATTGCAAGAGTTGGTACTTGTGGGAAAGAAACCGTTTCATTGGAAAACTCCCTCGTAACGCCTTAAATTTGAGCTGAACTCGAGCCCAGGTCGTCGTTCACTCACCGCAGGTGCTTCACGATGGGCTGTTCTACTGGACGAACGGGCAGGAGATGATGAGCGAGGAGCTGAACCCGGACACCGACATGTACCACCACAACGAGATGTTCTTCTTCGACGACCCCTTCTCCGGACTCAACATCTGGCACCCTGACTCGCAGCCCATCCCGGTGCCGCTCGCCGCCCCAGAGACTCTCCAGGCCACGTTCCAAGTGAACTCGGCGCACGTCTCGTGGAGTCCGCCCCAGTCCGACCAAGGTCAGTTGCACTGCACTGCGGATTGCAGAGTTGATGGGTACGACAAAACTGAAATGGCCCGATTCTGTAAGACTCAGCGCAGTCAATTAGAAAGTTTCCAATTCATTGTTCGGTTGCATCGTTCTCAACAGCCAGAAAGAAGACCAGGACAACGTCCACTTTCAAATGGTTTGCAGGCTCGGGCGCGTGGCAGGGCTGGGAGTATGAGGTGCAGATGTACCACAACGACACGGACTCGCTGCACCTGTACAGTGACCTGCAGGAGCCGCGGCTCGACGTGGACGGGCTGCAGCCGAGCGCGCCGTACGACCTCCGCGTGAGGGCGCGCTCCTCCGGGGGCATCGGACCCTGGTCCGACTGGTTCAACGGTCAAACACTCGACCACGGTGAGAAGCCACGCCGCATTGGAATATCCAAAAGCGTCAGTCTCGCCACTTCATGCAGGGCCTGAATGTATCGGGACATACTCGCATTTTCAGATGACATGTTGCCGTACTTCGTGTTTGCTGATGAGAAGTCCATCTTCGAGACCGACCTCAGCGGACGGTTTGTCCGCCACATCACCGAGTTTGAGGGTCCAGTGCACAAAGTGAAAGGTCAGTCACGTTTGATTCAGTCAGTCAAACGGACACGAACCCTGTGCAAAAAAAGGTAGCAGATTCAGATTCTGCATCTTTTTCTGACAGAGAAGAAAAATTCTGAATCAAGGTTTGACCACAGATTATACTTGTGGATGCAAATCTCTCTGGCCCTTCAGACCTGGAGGTGTACGGGGACACGGTGTACTGGAGCGAGGAGACTGGGCACGTGTTCGTGTTGTCGGAGGATGGTGCCGGCGGCGCGCGGCGCGTGCAGCACATGAGTGAGGCGGCGGCGCTCGCGTACGATCCGCTCGCGCACACTCTCTACTGCTCCAGCCCCAAGAACAACAGGGTCAGTGAACGTCTGCCTGCGGCAATGCATTGCTGCAACCCCAAAAACTTTGATCAGGAAAGCAGCAGAAGTGCAAGGAGGAGACCTCCTACACTTCTGTTTTGTTGTGTTGATTCTGCCGTCTCTTAATTTTGACCCAAACAGAAATTCATCATCGTCTCATTTGCGCCTCACAGATTGCGCGGCAGCCGCTGCAGTTCCCGCGCGAGGAGAAGGTTTACCAGGGCTCCGCGTACGCGCAGGACATGGCGCTCGACTCGTGGCGCGGCTACATCTACTGGGCCACGTCGCTGCGCGTCGAGGTCGCGCACCTCAACGGCGCCAACCACCAGGTGCGCGGCAGCTCAGTCCTCAACAGCGCGCTTTCATTATCGTGAACCCAGTTGACAATCACCACATTGAAAAGCAACACATTGTTGGTGGAACTGTGCAGTCTTAATCGTGGAAGTTGGTTGACCAATCTTTTTCTCTCCCCCACGTGTGACAGCATCACTTTCTGGTCGCAGGTGCTGTTCGCGCTGCCCTACTTCAGCGGACAGTACGTGTTGGGATTGACACTCGACCTGCAGGGAGGCCACGTCTACTGGATGGTGAAGGACGTGCATCGCGCGCTCGTCTACAAAACTGGACTCGTCACCGGTGACGCGCCGCCAGGCGAGAGGACTCTGGTCAAGGAGCTCGAGACGCCTCCCAAGTGAGTGCTTGGAAACAACAACGAGTATTTCCTTTACAATCAACAAATTGGTCCAGAAACAAATTGATATGAACCCTTCCTTGGTGGTCTTGATAACAGAAAATCACTGGTTCAACTTCCTCTTCGTCCGTAGAATTCCAGGCCTGAGTTACTACAGCGAGCGGCTCTTCTGGCTGGGTGAGGAGGGACTCGTCACGCTGCTCACGACGCGCTCGCAGCAGCACGCCGTCACGCCGCTGCCCGCCTCCGGCGACGTGACCAGCTTCTCCATGGTGCACACCCCGCACCAATTGAGGTTCCTCAAAAGTGAGTCAACCCTACCGCCTGAACACTTTCCCTTGGACATTTCAGCCACAAAAAAGATTGCTCCTTATCACCATCTTACGTCGAGGTCGTTGCGGTCAACTCGCCATCCGTTTATCAGGTCGTGTGGGTTGGGTCATTGGCCGATGTTTGTCCAGGCGCAGGTGTTTGAGTTTGTGCTGCCATTGCATGACACCAATTTCCTGCACCTGGATGTGCAGAAAGAGTTGTGATGCTGTTGCACCAGCTGACAAGACATGCTGATGTTGAAAGTGCTGAAAGTCTTGGTTCCGTTGATGTGTGGAATATGTGTGTCGTGGAAGAACAATGTTGCAGGTGTGACTGTTGCTTGTTGACTTGTCGGGTTAAATGATCCTTGAATCGTTTTGTCTCATCAGACTTGTGTACAACAAAGAGAGGAAAAAGATGCAACTTTGAAACACAAAGCAAAGTTCCAGCCAATCAAAAAAGCGTGTGGTTTGTATTTGGCGAGTCGGAGCAATCCGTTTGATGAAAAGACTCACAGGTGAAAACCTATCTCGGTCTTGGACGTTACAAACGATGACAAACTCCTCAGCGTGACTCTTGTTTCGGCAGACGGCACCAGCAGCCTGGGCGTGGTTCCCGAGCCCATTCGCCTCCAGTCCTTGCGGCTCCAGGGCGAGTGGCACAACTTCTCGCTGACGTGGGACGCGACCCCCGTTCAGCACGGAAACGTCACCTACCAACTCATCTGCTCCTACGACGGCTCCGAGAAACCCGTCAAGGTGAGGAGCACGAGTTGAGCGCAGCTGATGCAGTTGTAGATGCGCGGCGGACAAAAGCACCTCTGAAAACAAGTGGCCGTCTGGCATTGACATTTTCTGATTGGCAGAACAGTTTTTGAATCTTTGCAACTGTATGAGGGCTGGTCTTTGCAGGACACAATGGTTCCCACGCTGCGCGTGACGGATATGGAGCCGTACACACACTTCACACTGGAGATGCGATCCTGCACATTCTGGGGATGCTCGGCCGTCGTCAGGAAAACCATGTTCTCACCTATGGCTGGTGAGCAACAAGTTTTGTTCAAGAGTGAAGAAAAACAGAAATCATTCCTTGTTTTGTTGTTTGGACTTTCTGTCTGCTCGATCCAGGAGGCAGTTTGCTCAAAGAAAAACGCATTTCACGCTTCCACAGTGTGTACTCGTTAAGATGGTCACAGGTATCCCAAACTGTGCACGTGTAACAAGATGACAAAGCACGAACACACAATACCTCGTCCTTTTGCAGAGCCGAGTCCACCTCAACATCCGCGCACGTTCGTCACCTACTCGCGGGACCCACTCAACGTCATCAACTACCAGATCAAGGTGTCTCTCTACTGGCTGCCGCCGGCGCACCCGAACGGCGTCGTCACGTCCTACGTCATCTACCGCGCGCAGGACGCCGCCGGGCCGTGGGACGAGAACGCGTGGGAGCCTGCCAACCACATCTACCTGAGCAACCAGAGCAGAGCCGACCCGGACCGCGTCTACTACTTCAAGGTGCGGCCGCGATTGCCTGCGTGTGGAGACCTTGACACTTCGCTTTGCTGCAGTGCAGACGTCTAAATTTCCCCTTCGCTGATTTTCAGGTCGCGGCCTGCACGTTGAAAGGTTGCAGCAACGCGTCTGAGATGGTTTCAGCAAATACCAGAAGTAAGTGCCTGACATTTGAAATTCACATTTTCCTCCAAGAGAGATTTGAGCACAGGCTGACTGAACTCCTCACTGTCAACAGAGGAAAATCCGGTGCCGCAGCTGGTGACGGCCAACAATTCAGCGATCAGCATCCTCGTGCCAGACACGCAGTACCGTCCGCCCAAGCTGTTGGCGAAGGGCAAGGTGATCGAGGTGACGTTCCTGGCGCAGGAGGATACATACTACTGGCTTGACAAGTCTCACTGCATCGTCAAACTCATCGGAGACAAGGACCGCAGAGAGGTGCGCGGTCATTCCAAAAACTCACAAACTAACTTTGCCAAAAATAGGCCGCGCCGATTTCCTTGTGCCATTTCTGACATTGTCTTCTGTATCAGTCAGAAAGATATGCCATTTTCCCCTTATTTCTGTTGTGTTGTGCAGATCCTGCACGTGAACGGGACGGGCACGAGCATCAGCGCCGACTGGATCGGCCGCGACCTCTACTGGACGGAGCAGGAGGCGCCCGACCGCTGCGTCGTCAAGTCCTACGATCTCTACAAGGACGACGGCCACATCAAGACCCTCGTGCGCCGCGCCAACATGATCGAGAAGCTCGCACTCAATCCGTACAAGAGGTATAGTGTCCAGGTTTCGTTCTGACATTTTGGATCAATGGCTGAACCCGACAGGTTTTGTTCCGATAACAATGCCGCAGATATCTCAACTCTTCACGTTCTGGTGAATTCCATGTCACTTGGCGTGGTCTGACCTGCTGTGTACTCCGTGGTTCCAGCCAGCTGTACTGGAGCGAGCGCAACTCGGAGAACAACGTGCGGCTGATGCGCGCGAACATGGACGGCTCGCTCGTGTCTCCGCTCTTCTCACACCTCGCCAAGCGCGACGCGTCCTCAGCGTCGCGGCCACTGCGCGCGGCCCGTGACGCGCCCTGCACGTGCGCGGACATGCAGCTGTCGACCACGTTCACCATGGACCACTCGCAAAAGCAGGTGGTGGAGATCTACGTGATGGACCGACTGACCAACAACGTGTGGGCGATGGACGCTGAGGGTTGTCAGTGCAGACTCGTCGTCAACGCTTCCTCCGCTGACGGGCTGGGTGAGACGACGTTCTCTGTCATGACACCGTGGTTCTTTTTCTTGTTTATGTTGCCTTGAAATGCGTTGTGTGTTTCGTCGTAGGTTTGCCAGCGGACTCAATGGCGGTGGATCACAGGCGTCTGTACTGGTACAACAAGGATCAGGGTCGAATGTACAGCTGCAACAAGCAGACGGGAGGCGACCTGATGAACGAGACGGTGAGCGACGTGCGCGAGATGCAGCAGATTCTCGCCATAGGCAGCCACCTCCAGCCGCTCCCAGGTACATCACCAGTGTGATCTGTGCTTCTTGAAGTACTTCTTGTCAAACTCGCCAAATGTCTTGACAGCAAGGGCTTGTGGTGCAAGCATTGGTGCATCAATTCCACTGCGAGACCCGCGCGTGCGCGCCTGTTTACTGCCAAGTTGCCAGCCTGAAAATGGAACGGTCTTGATTGCAGAGCCACTGTGTCTGATACCGAACAACTACGAGAAGTTCGGACCGGTGTTGACGGCGCGCACGAACCGGAGCATCGCGCTGCGTCTCGTCGCGTGGCGGCCGCCCGGCGGCTGTCGCAGCATCAGCCTCCCGACCATCAACTACACCCTGCACTACCGCAGCGTGCTCGACGACGGCGCCGACACCGTCGCCTGCGACCACACCGATGCCGTCAACCCGTGCAATGAGAAGGTGAAGACACCCTCTCCTCTTGCATCGATTGCAACTTGTGATCGAACTTGATCTTCTGAAGTCATTTGCAGTGCAGAAATTGTGCATGTCTCCTTTTTGTATTTCCAGTCTTCATTCGATCCTGAGGTGGTGCTGGACGGGCTGCAGCCGTACAGGCGCTACGTCGTGCAGGTTTCAGCTGGAAACTATTACACAGCAACACACAGACGCGCCAGCGTTCTCGGGCCGCCCAAGTACTTCACAACCCAAACAGGAGGTGAGACTCTGAAAAAAAGAATCACGTATGTTTGATGTGAGTTTTGACGCTCGGATATGAAACGGATTTCGAAGGATCAATTCCATGCACTGTGTTTTCTGAAAACCCAACTTCCAAGAAAGAACACAGCCTCAACGCAAGGAAAGTTCGCCTTCTTTTGCACAGAAAAAATTCAAATGAAGACTTCTTGTGGTGAATGACTCTTCCTTGTCTCTGCAGTTCCGTCAGCGCCTGTGAAGGTGCGTGTCAGTCGGGCGGACCCGCATCACCTGCATGTGCGCTGGGCGGCGCCGCACACACCCAACGGGCCGCGCGCGTCGCTCGCCTACGAGATCCGCTGGACGAAGACGGAGGCGAGCACCGTGTCGACCGGCACCGTCGTCGTGCAGCGGAACGAGACCCGCGGCAGCGCGTCCAGCGGCCGCTACAACTACTACGTGGACAACCTGGAGGCGAACACCACCTACACGATTCACGTAAGTGGGCAGCTTTCAATGGAACAAGTCCCAAGTGGTCTGCGTGCAGTGCCACAGAGAAGGAGCAGCTCAATTCAGATGAATCTCACTGCAGTTATTTGTCGGGCCAAAAAAGGATAATTTTTCAGAAACGTTCACATCTCCTTTCTGAGACTGCAGGCAAAACTTTTCACTGCTGTGCTTTCAGGTGCTGGCCTTTGACGCGCAGAAAACTGGCTTCAGTGCAAGTCGAGGTGTGTCCATGAAGACCTACGCTGATCCCGGAGACATCGTGGAAGTGAACAAAGGGCAGAGCTGGCTGCAGGTTGCGTGGGAAGCACCAGAAGATGACGTGATACTGTCTCACGCCTTTCAGTACTCAGAGGTACGTTGGGAGCCTCAAGCATTTTCTTGGACAGCTTCGTTCACACCTGCCTTTGAAGCAAAGTCTCACAATTTGTGTTTTCCTCAGGTTGAGCAGGGGAAAACGATTGCGTGGCTGCCGCACACCATTGGCGAAGACCCAGTCAAGACCCAAAGCGGGTCCCTGTACAACGCAACATTCAGCGGTCTGAGCGCGAACACGGATTACTCCTTTAGACTCAAAGTCAAGTACAAGTCCAACGACACGTCCTACCTCTGGCCTGATGGACCTCAGTTCACCTTCAAAACGGACGGTAAAGCATTTCCTCGGTTCTCGTCAAAATTTTTTTTCTGGGGGGGGGGGGGCCGACATTCCCACAGAGAAATGTAGTGACTCTGATTTCTCGTACGTGTTGATTGAATTGTTATCCCCGCGCCTTGCAGCGGATCTGCCCGGCGCGCCGCCGCCTCCGCGCGCGACCCGGACCCGGGAAGGCGTCAGCGTCGTCGTGTGGAAGGCGCCGAGTGACGGCGGCGCTCCCATCCTCTTCTACACACTCTACGCCAGGTGAGTGTCATCCGCAGTGTCGTCGATGCGCGTGTTGAAAATTTATCAACCATTGACCTCAAACTGGAGTGACCACCCTGGTAAGAAGGCTTTGGTCAATTCCTCGCGCAGTCCTGCGTGGGAAGCGAACTGGACAGAGGTGTACAACGGGTCTGCGACGCGCTGGGTGGCGAGCGGACTCACGTACGGGCACAAGTACGTGTTCACGGTGGCGGCAACAAACCGCATCGGCTCCGGGGACCAGAGTCGCAACAGCAGCGCCATGGTCTTCACCCCCGCCTGGATGGCAGGTCTGTGCTCCAGCTGTGGTTCAGCTTTTGTGAATGAGAATATTTTCTGCGTTCGTTTCGTGCAACGGCAGAAGTTTGTTTCTCTTCCAGTGCAAGCAGGACGAAAGACAGACGATCTGATGATTGTCCTCTTCTCAAGTTTTGGAGTGATCGCCTTCTTCATCGTTGCCCTCTTGTTACTCCTGGCAGGTGAGCTGGGCTGTTCACAAAAGCAAACGGATACACGAACGCTTGTGTTTGGATTCGGCAACCAAAATGTCTTGCGTCTCATCTGATCTTGTTGTCTTCTCTCCAGTGTTGAAAAAGAAAAAGACAAAGCCGAAGCCTCTTCCGCCGGAGTTCTCAGCGTTCCACCCGCACAGGACGCCCGACGTGGAGCTGGCGACACTGCGCGAGTTGCCGCACAACGCCATGCAGACCACCAACGCCCTCTACTCCATCAAGTACGTGCGCCCCGCTTCCGTCGACAAATGTGACGTCAAACAACTCGCGTGCTTTCCCTTGCGACAGTTGTTCTATTCAGAATACATTGAGTGTTCGTTTTGTCACCGGCAGTATTGTCCCGACGGACGAGGACATCGCGGCGCTCCCGCACTTCCACCGCGACCAGCTCTTCCTCATCAAGTTCCTCGGCAGCGGCGCGTTCGGCGAGGTTTTCGAGGGACTCGCCAACAACATCATCAGCAGCGACTCAGGCAACACCAAGGTCGCTGTGAAGGTTAGTGTCCCAAATAGGCGTGGACTTGACCATGGTTTGCAACAATCACGAATGTCTTCAATCGATTTGGAATCGATTCCATTTGAACCCGTTGCTCTTGACACAGACGCTACGGAAGGGCGCGTCGGAGCAGGAGAAGGACGAGTTCCTCAAGGAGGCGCTGCTCATGAGCAACTTCAAGCACGACCACATCATCCGGCTGCTCGGTGTCTGCCTCGACAACGACCCGCAGTTCATCATCCTCGAGCTGATGGAGGGAGGAGACCTGCTCACCTACCTCCGCTCCTCCAGACCCAGCCCCGTGAGTACCTCCAACCTGGTACACAATGCGTGTGACGGACCAACCGAAAGAACTCCATTCATGATGGATCTGCACTGAAGACTGTTGGTTCCTGGTTCAAGTGTTGAATCTCCGTGCAAACAAGCCAGGATTTAGAAACTCATCAGCAGTTTTTTTAAGCTCGGTGTAGAGTATGATTCCATCTTTGTCAGACATCCGAGGCTCTGCTTACGATGAGGGACATGGTCCATATTTGTGTGGACGTGGCGCGAGGCTGCAAATACCTTGAGGACATGCACTTCGTTCACAGGTGAGCCTTGCCGCAGCTCCTCTGCACGCTCAAGAGCAAGAGCGCAAGTTGTTTTTTGCCGTACGAGTGTCTTGCTTTGCCCGACAAACAAAACGTACATGTGCTGTCTCGATTCCAGGGACCTGGCGGCGCGCAACTGTCTGGTCTCGTGCAGAGACCCAACGACTCGGAAAGTGAAGATTGGAGATTTTGGCCTGGCTCGAGACATCTACAAGAGCGATTACTACAAGAAGGAGGGAGAGGGGCTACTGCCCGTCAGATGGATGTCCCCAGAGTCGCTCATTGATGGCGTGTTCACCACCCAGTCCGACGTGTGGTATGCATCGTGTGCTTTGTTTTGGCTTGAATATTTTTCAAGAAGAAAATAGTCGGGATCAAAAGACTGACATGGCTCATCCACGGCCTCGTATATCTTGGGCAGTGAATACCGTGTACAATGCGTGCATCGCTGATGTTCACACAGGGCGTTCGGAGTGATGATGTGGGAGGTGCTGACGCTCGGGCAGCAGCCCTACCCGGCGCGGACCAACCTCGACGTGCTGCACTACGTGCGCGCCGGGGGCCGCCTCGACCAGCCGGAGGGCTGTCCCGACGATCTGTGAGTGACGCTCTGTCAAGACACTTGTTTGTGTTGGAGGTCGGATTTCTCCACAAGAAGCGCTGTTGCCAAAACTCGTCGTCGTGCATCTTTGATTTTGGCGTGAGTGGCGGTGTTTCCAAACACAGAGTCAGGGCTCCCATTCCCTTGCAGTAGTCTCCTGCAAGGGAATGAATGATAAACAGACCAGGTGGAGGTTTTGGTTGTGTTTGTTTTGCAGTTGTCTTCACACGGGAGGTTATCCTTTGCTAAATGTGCAGGTACGAGTTGATGCTGAAATGCTGGTGCTACGACCAAGACGAGCGGCCGTCCTTCCACTACCTGCTGGGCGAGGTCGAGCTCTTCCGTCAGCGCGTCGAGGACCCGGACAGCGACCTCTACCTGCAGGCCGCGCAGCCCGCCGCGCACTCCAGTTAGTGTCTCCCCCGTGTGGCTTCAGTGTGCTGTTGATTCCCAGAGTTGCGCGCCAGTTTTCTTGCACAAGCCTCACCAGTGTTCAATGCAACGACCCACTGCAGTGTGCCACAGGAAAGTTCAGAGTTGTTTGCACCTTTTGCCGTTTTGTTTTAGGAGCCTTTCAGAATAGAAGTTACGATGACACAAGGCGCTACACCCAGTCTAGCAATACTAACCTTCTTCGCATTAAACTCTCAGGTACTTGCAGTGACATCGACGTTTTCTTTCCAACACAAGAGATTTACGAGCGCGTATCTAAAGAACAGCACCTGTCTAGTCCTTTTTTTTCAAGAATGTTCTTGTCCCAGTTGTTCGCACGACATGACATCCAGATTTTTCTGACGTTCCGGTCGGTTTGGAAATGAGAAACTGGAAATATGGCAAACAAAATGTTTGCTGAGTTCTTTGACGGAAAATGAAGGACGCCTATTTGCAGGTTTGGGTGGCTCAGCGCAACTGTCGTTGTCCAGTTCATTGGGGCGCCAGAGGCGGCTGGAAGACCTGCTCGGTGACGATCCGTCGCGTCCCTCTGGTCCCTCCCAGGTTCGATACGCGCCGCGACACCAGATTGTGCTGTTGACACTTTTCTTTTTGCGGACCAAGAGAAACAGACAACTGTGCACTCTTTAGAGGTTCTGACCTCAGCATGTTGGACTTGCAGGTTGACGATGGTGTGTTGAGCGGAGTCGTTCAGCGCGCGCAGTCGTGCACGCTGCAGCAACCGCTGATGCATCCGCAGCAGCCGCGAGACCGCCACGGCTACCTCGAGCCCGTGTCCACGCCCAAGGGCCGCCCGCGCTACCTCGAGCTGATCGGTGACGCTGACGACCCCGCAGCGCACGTTGACGCCAACCCACCTGGGGCGGTAGGAGGCGCCGCCGGACACGACGTGCAAATGGGTCACGGCAACCAGCACCTCGCGGCGAGTGCTCCTGTTCTGAATCCGGTCGGAAGTAGACTCCCTCCGTCTGGTGCGATGCCCAATGGAGCGATTCCGAGGTCGTTTCAGCCAATCAACTACGCAGAACTGGATGCGGACAGTCTGGAAGGCAACCTGGACAGAGCACACCACAGAGCGCGGCCAGGCTGGGACAGCCCGCGACGCACGGGAGATGCTGGTTACACCCCGATGTCCCAACAGAATGGCTACCTGGCCAGCTCGCGCAACCCTGCTGGGCGCAGTGCGAGGCGCTCAGGTGCGCACAACAGGTCCGGCTCCAACGAACCGTTTCTGCAGATTCCTGCAGGAGCGATGGCGAGCGGAATCGGGGAGGACCCGGGGGACCTGGACCCTGGGAGTGACTCTGAGCACGAGAGCAGGAGGCTGCTGGGAGGCAGGGAGCGCAGGAAGAGCAGCAGCCCCTTCCTCAGAGACCTCTCACCTTTCATCGATCGCAGGCGGGGAACGAGTCCCCTGCTGAGAGACCTGTCCCCGTTTCATCACGCTGCTCGTCGCGGCAGCAGCGACAGCTCCAGCGTGAGGTACAACGAACTGGACCGTGATAACCACAGCAATGACGGGTACCTGAAGCCCAGAAACCACGACAATGACGGTTATCTCAAGCCCAGGGACAGACCCGCCAACGGCCGACCTCCACTGGCCAACGGCACCGCTCGTCACCAGGGCTACAGGCCGCCCAGTTCTAGTCATTAGATTTGTCCTTGGCAAGTGCGCTCAGAATCGTCTGCTCGTAAACGGGGCAGGTCGAGCCTCGATAACATGTGATATGATTTCATAGAGCTATATTTTTATTCAATTGTTATTCTTGCGGACTTCATGTTCACCGTGATGTATTGGCTCAATTTTAGTTTTGCTTCATTCTGCAATCAACCACGTAAAAACGCGCCGCACTTTGGAAGCAGAATTGGTGTCCAGTCCCTTCGACAAGAAACAACCGCACATCCCTTCATTCGAACAAATTGGAACCAAGAAGTGTGTGCTGTTTTTCGTGGGTGATTGCGGCAATTTTTGATGGTCTCTCTCGTGTTTTCGCATTTAATTAAAGCTAATTTGCTCAAGAATTGTGGCGCACAGAAATTGCCGCGGAGAAAACTTGTTTTCTTCCTCAAAGTCTAGACGAATCGTGTCCACAATACGTTTTTTGTGACAAAGAAAAATTGTCCGGTGCTAAACAACGGAAACTATTTTTTTTCTCCAGGATGTTTATGTTGCGATTTTGTTTCGCTTTCCTGGCAGGGCGACTTCAAATGAGTTGCTTGTAAGAGTTCCTCAAATTAGGGTAGAAGAAGTAGCCGTGCTGTACTGTAACTTGTCACCAAACACACACTTGCTGTTTTGATGTTTCACACTTAGCATTGCAGTTGCAGTCTAGTCTGAGTTACACATTTACACACGTATGTCTGTACTTCTCTTGATGACTTGTTCTCGAATCCTTTGTGAGGTCACAGCTGAGTTGGCCAGCTGAAATATTGTCAAGTTGACAACGTATCTAAAAAGCCATCAAAGCACGGCACGGTCTCGTGAATGGACAGCCCCCCTTGTGATCCGAAGAACGTTCTCGAAAAAAACCCCCCGAAAACCACCTGCACGCACCTCGACACACTTCAATGCAGGGGGTGGGGGCCGGTGACCGTTTCACTTCTCACCTCATATTGTTTTCGTCAGGAAATTCTGATCCTTCTGGAGTTATTTCTTCAAGTGTTCGTAACAGGCCGTCATTTCGCAGCACTGTGTCAACATTTTTTGGGACAGCTGCCCCACCGAAAAAATCTTACAAGTCACACCAATTCTTGTGACTGGTGGAACGGAAAGAGCAACACATCAACAGGTGCGGCTGATTTCTGTCTGTCCAAGTGCTTGTGGGCGAAGCTGTCACATTTCCTACAGGCTGAAATCTTTTCAACTGGGAAACACGCCCGTGGTCTGTGTGACCAACCCAGCGAGCGGCGAATACTTAGCCCGTGTGCGACACAGCATCCAACGCGTTTGACGTTCTCGAAATGGTGTACATATTTCTGAAACTAATTTATGTGTTTAAATTAATCAGTGATGCTCAACTGACATGAGTAATTTATGGGTCTCGAACAAATCAGCTTGAACCGCAGAACGTACTGTGCCACATCTCGTCATTAGCAAGCTATGTTGCAAAAAAGACCATCACGTTCTGTTTCACCAAAGTTCACTCTGAAGAAGCCGTGACTGATGCAGCGTTTGTTTTCAACGAAACAAATATCGAATGCACAGACCAATATTTAGTTCAGTTGTCCTTTCAGTTCATTTTGTTCAGAGACCAATAAAATATTGTCATTTCGAACACGTTGATTTATCGCAGCGCACTTGTTTCTCACCACGACGTCATTTCAACAGATTTATTGCAAACAAATTATTCAGACAGATAACAATGTGTAATATGGCACGAATCAACCTCCAATCATCATACCAGACCTCGCCGAATAGACTGATTGCAAACATTCAGACAGACATGACCTTCCAGGTGTTTTCACCTGTTTCTCATCCGATGTGACACAGCGATGCTGTTTCGCTGCACGTTGAACAGTCAAGCATATTCTCTTGAATGTGTCGATCTGTGACCAATATGACGCATTAATGTAAACCTTCAAAAGAGCGGCAGGAATTTTGACAATCCAGAAACTCTACCGAAAAATGAGGAAGACATAACTTCCCATTGCGCTGATGCGAGACTGACACACAAAAGGTCTGCAACGATTTGAAAACACACCAGCTCGAGTACTTGGGTCAAGACGTTTGTTTGCTTTTGGTCACACGTGTCGGATTGTCTGACGAATCTCTGACCCCCTCCCCCTCAAAAAGAAGACAAAACCAACAACTGTTGGGAACTTTCCAACAGGTGCTCCACACGTCGCAAAAAGAATTGAAACATTGTTCTTCCAAGCATTTAGAGTCTCAGCAACCGTGCAACGGGAAGAGGATGAGAGAGCCCTCGTACCACAGAGGGGCGTGGATGCACCGCTGTCTCAGATTGCGTCACCTCAGTCAAAGCTTGATATGAACACGAGTTTTTCTCCCAGTTTGTGATTCAAAACGCAACAACCGCGCAAAACCAAAGTAATCTGTGCTGCACCACCTCAATCACTTGTGTGAACCATCATAACTCGAAACTGAAAACATCACCATTTCACTAAAATCGTTTGAGTGCAACAGGTGCACCAAAATGCATGCATCGTAAGACGAATGAAGCTGCTACCGGTTCCAAACCGTACTGCCTCAAAAAGCTCGGAATTTTGTCACATGGATCCAAGCACTGACTGTCCCCAAATCTGCTTTTTTGTCAAGAACTCGTTCGGCCAAGTTCACACCCGAAAGAGAAGCAGCTTGCCGGATGTTTCGGAGAACGAATGTAGTCGTGCGTAGTCTTGGAATATTTTGAAGAAACGCTCAACCTGCCAGGCACCTCGTCGCTCTAGGAGTTCATGGAGAGGAGATGGTTTATCGTTTGATCCTTGTTGCCTCGGTTCACCTCCAACACTGACTTGATCACCTCCTCCTCCACGTTCGGAAACATGTCCTTCACCTGCGAACACAGGAAAAAAGTCTTTTTTTCCGCAAAAACTGTTCTCATCGGTTTCAATAATATCACCAAACATTCGCAAAAGTCTGGTGCATCTGCGGGCGTTGGCTGACGAAGGACGCTGCTCACCTGTTTCACGTCGTCGTCCGTGTAGAGGGGTTGGTTCGCCTGCTGCTGCTGCTGTTGGGCGTCGCCTGTCAAAACAAACTGTGCTGCATGAAGAAGGCAATCAGTGCATCTGGCTGTTCAGCGACACGAAGAATGCGGATTCAAACGGATGTCGCACGCCAAACAAAACAAAGAGCGTTTTCCCTGTTGAGTGGTATCAGAAGCACGAGACCCGTCGTATTTCATGTGAGGAACTCAAAGACGGGTTACCTGGTGCGGGTTGTTGTGGAGGGTAGTAGGGCTGTGCCCCTGGGACCATGACCACGGGCTGCATGCCTGGCACAACGGGCTGCATCCCTGGCACCACTGCCGTCTGTACCGGCAGGTACTGGATCGGCTGCTGCTGGGGCTCCTACACAACACCATCAAGGTCAAGATTTAAATACGCCAAGGGTTGTTTCTTGCGTGAAACTACAAATCTGCCAAGTAGAACCCCGCTGATTCCTACACTGTTTTGGCAACAAGAACACGAAGAACGCGGCAAAGCTTTGAAAGATCCACTTCGCATGAAACTGAAACGCCCGAGTGAATTTCATTTCTTTACCAAGTGTACACGAGCAACACAACCTTACGTTTTCTTCTGAGAATTTTGTTCTCAAATGTTGCCCCGACTGCAGCAGATCACGTTTGAACAAGCAAAGCTCGAGGCGACTGACCGTGTAGGAGAGGACGAGGTTGAGCATGCCCTCCTTGGCGTCGCCCTGTTTGCCGCTCAGCATGTACCAGTCGTCCACCGTCTCGCCCTGGAACACGGCCTGCGGCAGGGTCACGTGGCACCACGCGATCCGTTCGTCCATTGTAAACGCTTTCTGGAAAAGTGCACAAACGTCGCTTTTATCTTTCGTGACATGAAACTGGAAGAAAGAAAAAACTTTTTCTCATCAGTGTCCGTCGAATCACGGGAGCTGACTTACCTCGTCAAAAATTTCCACGTACACCGTGTCCACTCCGGCAGGCAGATAACTGGAATAGAGAACCAATGCTTGCATTCACTTCATCTAGTGTTCTGGGCAAGGCAACGAACGTCAACAAGACACGGAAGTAAATACGAGTAGACCTACTTACCAGTGAACACTCTTGTTCCAATGAGGGTTTTTAGCACCTGAGTGAGCCGTGGGCGTTTCAAACACGGAATGGCCGACGCGTACTCGACAGTAAGGGTCCATCTTCGTCAGTCCGTAGTTCTTGGCTAGTTTGGCCTGTCCAAAGCAACACAGCAACAAGAACTACAATTTGCCTCAATTATCAACATAGCGTCGAGTGGCCAACAACCTGTGTTCGATTCGTTCCTCGGGTGAGTGAGTCACACCTACCTGCACGACAGTGATACTGAGTCGCGCCATCGTCGCGGCTCCGAAGTTGGGTCCAACCTGCTGCGCCTGCAGCATGTGCGCCGTCTGCGCGTCGGCGGCGATCTGCAGGTCCTGCGCGCTGACGCCGACCCGCAGGAAATCCGGAGGCAGATCGCCCAACATGACCTGCAGCAGAGATGCGATTTTCACGCTGTGCACCCAGTACGAGACTGGTGTGAACACAAAATAACATGATGACGTCGACAGATGACGAAGAGGTCAGAGTTTCGTGTCCGATCTCGACGGAACTGACAGCTACAGTAGGATCTAGAATCTAGCTGAGTAAATCGAGGCTGCAGACTGATGCTCGATCAAACATTTCCCTCCAATCGATCAGAAAAAGCAAGAGTTCCAAACTGACATGTTGTGATTGTTGTGGGGAGCAAACAAAAGCAGCAATTTGAATTCTACCTGTTTTCTTCGTTCTTCAGTGGCGGCCGCCATCTTGAATGTTTACAAACTTGCGCGTGACTTGTTGACAGGGGGCGCCGCATAAATAAATGTTCACACGATGTCGCCACCTTGTCATGGACTTTGCCGGGCACTCCGGCTACTTTCTCGAGGCGTTCGGTCAATCAAGGTCCGTTCTTGAGAGTCCCCTGAGTAGTCTTCAGTAGTCTGCAGTCTCACTCCTTCCGAACGCTAAAGTGAGACTGCTTTGGCAAATCGATGCGTCCAAACTTACCTCGGCCTGCACGAACAACACAAAGGAGGAAAGGTGCAGAGATGCTCTGTCGTGCAAAATTTATTTTGTGTGAACAAACAACGCCGCTCAACATACGAAGAACAGCTGTCAGCAAGAAAATAAATTTGCAACAAACTTCCCGGCTTGGGCTCACTTCTTGAATGACCACTTTCACGTTTTCTGTCGATCGCAACGTTCGCCTTTGGTACAGAACATCGACTAGCAGTTTCAAATCAAGCAGCGAGATTCACAAACACGACGGTTTCACGCTCAACCTCGACGTAAAACAGAAGAGAAAGCCTGTCCTGTGTCGCAAGGCAACAACAGAAAGCCCCTTGAACCACCTCGTTGCAAATTGTGCTTCAATAAGACCACACAAGCATTGGTCAGTTTTTGTCGGGCATCAGGCGACTGTTCAGTGCACCTTCCACAGACGCACGAAGACAAGGTACTGAACAACTGGCCACAGCTGTTGGCCAACGATCATTCACACTTTTGAACAATAACCGGTACAATGGTGCACAAAACAACTACCAGCATTTCTCGCTCGAAGCAGCGCGTAAATCAAGCACCTTTAGTGTTTTTTTGCCCAATTTGTTTTCCTGATGAGCAGCAAAGTTGACTCCGTTTCACAACTGACGAAGTTTTGATGCACGATGAGCCTGCAGTTCTGGTTGATTTGCTTTGTCGAGGAGTCGGATTTCAGTCACGAGGAATCGTGTTTCACACGTGACAAAAACAAGTCCTGCAGATCATTTGCATCAGGCTTCCACGTCCAGAACAACTGGCTTTTGCAGATGTTCGAATTTACGTTTGTAAACATTGAAGGATAACTTGTAATCAAAATAGAATGAACAAGGAACCAAAACGAAAACAAACACCAACGTTGCGACACCTGTTCAGACTCGATTGGTTTTACAATCACAATATTCCAGCGAACGAGTAATTTCTTCACGAGGTGAGGCGCCCAATCCAGATATCATTCTCGGATACTGAATTCAAAATTTGTAGGCTGACTCCTCCCGTTTGAAATTTCAGGCCACTGTTCAAAAGCCTTCCCTCCCACAATATTTCGTTTTTGCTTGCGGTTTTGGCAGACACTGAAAACAGCGATTCTGCAAGTCGCGGGCTCCAATTGACATTTCTTTTCAACCCAGCGACCCCAAAACTAAGTTTGCTTGCGAGAGGAGGGTGTGTGGTGTCACGTTCATTCCAAACACCCAGAGAAACAAGAATACATCTTTTCAGCAGTTCTGAAACAATTGCACCGTTGCGAAAGGCTCGTGTCTGTTGCCGGCATCTAGCTAGGATCAGTCGGCGGTTGTGCCATTGTCGGACGGAGGCGGCACAGGCGCAGGCGCTGCAGCACTGCTGCTCGCAGTAGCGGCCACCGAAGCACCGCCGTCTGTCTGCGTCTGCACGCTGCGGCGCACGCCAGGCGTCTGCGTGGCCGTGCTCGCCGTGTCGGGTATGGCGCCCAGACCAAGCATCTGCATGCGCAGCCACTGCATCTGCATCGGGCCCGGCGGCAGGCCCGGTGCGGCGGGGTCGTCTGCGGCCGGGCGCTCCTTGACGTCCTTCTCGTCATCCCTGAATGTGAGCAATGAAAGCGTGACCAAATGTGTCGAAATTGTCAACATTACATCGAGTTCAGTTTTTCTTTGCTCAATTCGACCAAACTGGGCGAATCAAAACAACAAAGTACTTAGTTCTTACCCTGGTCTGCAGATGTGCAGGTCTCCTCTGTTCGTGCCGTAGATGATGCCTTCCCCGACACCCGGCAGCCACCGTGCCATGTTCACTCCGACGCGGGTGCGGATGTCCAGGTCACAGGGATGCATCAGGTCACAAATGTGCTGCAAGGAAACAACCACGTTGCAGTCTGTTTCCGTTTTGTGTTTTTGCAATTGCTGCATAGTCAGCCCAAAGGTAAGCACGTACCTCCATGGAATCCTCACCAGCACCCTGAGTCTTCATCTTGTAAACTTGAGCAACCATCTGTAAAATCAAACGGAGAAACTGACTTGACTCTGCCACAATCGAAGCACCTCATAATCAAAGCAGACTGTAAGTCGAACGTGTTATGAGCTGCGGACCTGTTTTGGCGTGAAGACCCACTGCAGTCTCTTTGCAGCCAGTCCGACCAAGATGTAGTTGTTCAGTGGAGAAATACTGACGGAAACCGCATTTGGGCCTGGATTATGAAACAACGTCACTTACACTCAAACCAAACACAAAACGTACTTCTAATCTCTTCACGAACGTCTTTCGGTTTGAGAAACGTACCGAAGCTCTTGGTGTACAAACACTGTGAAAGTGTGTCCTCAGTGAGAGAGAACACGGCCATAATACTGTCGTCAGGGAAACCCCGAGGGCTGGGCACGAGCACGGCCAGCAGCTGACCGTCTTGGGAGATGTCGATACTCGCGTCATTGTTCAGCTTGCAGTGAGGCACTATCACATTGGCATTACCTGACAACAGAAGAGATTTGGTTCACTTGTCACAGAAATGTACTTGTTTTGTGCAAAAGTGCACTGATTCGGTGGGCTAACAATCGAGAGTGGTGTAAAAATGTCGTGATCAGACTTACTATCACTGATATCAGGCTGAGAACCGTCAGTCAGGTTCCACCTCTGGATTCGGTAGGTCAAACTGACAATGTTACTCGCCACGGCGGAATCTCCTGTGCCCATGAAAGCACCTGCAAGTAAGAATGCCTTGCTCAGAAAGTTCCAACTTTGACAAGCAGACACATGCAGCTTCTCGCTGAACCTGGCAAGGCGGAACAGATAATGAAAACACACCTGCAATAGCTCTGTTGATGGCTTGTTGGAAGCCGTCATCCTGTGTGCCGCCCGAGTCGTCCCCGAGCACACCGGCGCCGTACTGGCGGCGGAGGTTGCGACGCCGCACCCAAGGCGGCGTCGGAATGCGCTGAGCGGCCTCTCCCCGTGCGTGTCGCACCCAAGGCGGCGTCGGGGCTTCTTCTCGTCGCCGAGCCGCAGCATGCTGCTCTTCGAGCATGTCTGGGTGCCATCTTCAAGAACATACACGTCATCAACATCTCAGTGTTGCACTAGCAACAGTTCAAACGCGGTCTTTGGCAGACCGCCCTGCAGGCAGGACAGTGCAAGCTCAGCTTCGGATCACTTGCATTGAATCTTAAAACGGACCAGCACAACTTGGTTCTGGAACTCGACTACGTATTTGAGTCTCGCACAACGCTGCGTTACCTGCGCCAATGGGTCGGGTTGTGCGACGTGTTGGAGGCAGCGCTGGGCTCCTCTGCTTCCGGCGACGCCTGGGTCACCGTGATCTGTGGGATCCGCCGACGCTCGTTCAGAATCGCATCGCGGTACCTGGAATTAGCTTTTTCACTTGAGTAATTCGAAAGGTTTTTGACTTGTCGGTATCCTTCCAACAGTTGAACCAGATCAAACACATGCAAACCGATGTGTATTGTTGCAAAGAATTTTCGCTAGAAATGTAGCGAGCACCTCTCTCTCAATGCCTCCCTCTCCCTCCTGGCAATGAGAACACGAGCTCGTCTGTTCAGAGCCTCCAGTCGGGGGGACGCTTCCAGTCGCAGCCGTTCTTCGATCCGGTGTTGCCTGGCAACAGAAGATGGTGGTGAGTGTTCAATTTGTTCGGGGTTTCGTATTCTGGGTCAATCGATAAAATTGTTCTTGGCTGAACAAGGAATTTCAAAAGTGGCGCCCCAATCATGAACATTGACCTGTATGACGGGTTTGTTTCAGTGATATACGTACCTCTCCTCGCGCCTCTGCATGACGCTGGCGCGAAGAATCTCCATGCGCGTCTCAACTTGGCGCTGACGCCACGTGTACAAATCGTGTATTTCGCGGTCCAACTCTGAGATCCCTTCCCGCAGCCGCTCCAGCTCACTACGCAGGTTGCTCGAGTGTCGCGCCCGCGCGTCTGCTGCGGCGCGCATGCGATCCGTCGCCGTCATGCCGTTTGCAGCGCTGCCGCTGGTCGGTGGTACGAGTAGCGCTGTGGGCGGCGGCGGCGGCGCTGCCTCGTACTCGACACCCTGCGCATCCTCACCTGTCAGGAAAAACATAGACAAAGTCTTCATCAAGTCTTTCATGTCTTGCATGTGGCACTGGCTGGTTGCTTGTTCTGCCGACTCGCCACAACAAGTTCTTTTCGAAACCGACCAAATCCGGTCCACTGACACAAACCTACGACTCGTCGCACTTCGCTGTCAATGTAGGATGCGAGGCTCTGGGTTCTCTCCGGACGCGAAGGTGGGTCGTTTGGCTCCGCAGGGGCGCGGTCTGGCGCCGAAGTGGATTCAGTCGCAGGTGCAGGCCGTTCAGTGTGTCTCCACGGCGGGGACCTGTTTCTGCGTCGTATGGCACGCATGGCACGTCTAGAGAATCGTGATCGTGCTCGCAGGTAACGCCGGTTCATTCGAGTCATTCGACGATGCATCGCCAAGACATCCGGACGCGGTGGCTGGCTCAGCATGTTGCCACAAATCATACATTCGCCGCGACCGCACGCGTTCCCTCCGTCTGAATCAGACGAACTGTCATTTCTTCCGCTGTGCGCACTTTCCAACGTACCGGTGCCGTTTCTGCCCAACGCATTCTGAGGGTTGTCTTGAGGAATACTGACGGTCAGAGCAACGTGGACTGGTTCAGACGCAGTGTCATTGGAAAGAACCGCCTCTTCGCTGCCATTCAGAGAACCGTTCCTGGTTGACATGTCAGCAGACGCCGATGTGTTTGCAGGGAACTGCAACGTACTTTCGCTCGGTTGTTGCGAGTTTTGGGTTCCGCTCTCCCTACTTCTCGGACCGTATCTCACAAGGCGGCGCGAACTGTTGATCATGATGTCCGTTTGGCGCCGAAGTTCACGCTCAGTAGCTCTTGACATTGAGGTGTTGTAAGGTGCAACTGAAGTGTTGGACAAGAACGAGCGCAGTAGCGAGGGCTCGCTCGTCGCTGCCGGCGTCGTTGTTGTAGGTACCGAGTTGCTGGTGGTGCTGCTGCCAGCACTCGACGCGGGCTCTCTGGACAGCGCCGCAAACCTCGAATTTGGATTCCTGGCACATCTGCGGATGTTCCAAGACGACCTGGATGTGGATGTAGCAGACGGTCCACTGAAGTCGGGGAGAAGCACGCTGGGGTACTCGCTCGATGAATGGTTGGATGACGTTGTGGTTGTTGGCGCACTCACAGTGGAAGTGCGTGCCTCAGCTGAACTGGAACTGACGACATCGGCGCTCGCAGACGACGCACTGGTGACTGTTTGACACGGCTGTCTGTTGGCAATGCCCAGCAGACTGGCTCTGCTTGATGAAGCTGAATTCACTTCACGGAGATCGTTGTCAGCGCCGCTGCTCCTGCCGTCTTGGTATCTGGCGGCGAGTTGCCTCTCGGCCCGCCGGCGCTCCAGAAGCCTCACCGATGCGTCGTAGTCCCTGCGTGTCACGCGCTGCGTCTCCTCCATCTGGCGCTGCGCTCTCTGCATTGCCTCTGTCGTGATGTGCGCCGCGTACTCACGTGCGTTGCGCAAGGCGCGACTGTTGTTGCTCGTCACCTGCCCCGCGTAGCGAAGGGCGGCGTCCAGGCCCTCCGTGTTGAACGAACTGCTTGTCGGTGAGCGAGGCTCCACCACCTCCACTGTCTCAGCTGAAATCACACGCGTACTCAAAATCCCCACAACACGCAACAAAACCAGCTCGACACAAAGCGCATCTCATTGAAGATTTGAAGACAGCGAGTGACCACATACCCCAGGATGGCGGTCTCCCAGGGTTTTCCTGACCACTGCGATTCTCATTTTCGAACGTTCGGGCCAGCCGCATGTAGTGATCGCGAAGTCGACCGCGCCCGCTGTTGTAACCAGGCATCGACGTGTAACTGGAAGAATGTGAATCACTGTCCGCTATGCACATCATCGGAAGCTACTGCCGTCAGCTAATTTTTGTCACACTGCTCAGCAACCATATTGATAGGAGAACGGAACAAACCTGTACTCGTCAAGCGAATCGTTTCTGTGCACAGTTGAACCATTGGCGATACCCGTAAACAGGTGATGGCCCCAAATATCGAACTTTATCCACCTGGAAAACACATCACCTGCTGCATTTTGTATCTGATGGCCCGAACGTACACAAACAGACAATGGTGTCTGCTTGAACAAACTTCGTTGTCAAGAATGTACACAAAGGGGGGGAATGCTCACCGAACTTTCTCGTACAGATTGGAAGTTTTGCACTGGGCAAAGGGTTTATCGTCCTTCCAATCCCAGAAGTGTATCTCATTGGCCTGAGCAAAAGCGAGCACTTGATCGGTCGGATGAAAGGTGAGAGAAGAGATGACGTTGCCGCTCGCAGACTTCCACACTTCACTTCCACCGCCCTGGAACAAAACACGATAACAACGAACCGAACTTGAGATGTCAAAGCAGCTGTTCTCCCTTCTGTTGTGAACTTACCCGCAGATCCCAAATGCGAACTTCTCCGCCCAAACACCCGGAGGCGAGGATGTCGTTGGAGACGGGGTGGAACGTGACGCACCACGGCGAGCGCGGATGACCCGACAGCGTGTGCGTCAAGCGCGCCGTGCGCGAATCCGTGATACGCACCGTGTGGTCGCCATGTGTCGAAGCGATCCGAGTCCTGCGTAAGTGAGAAAACCTGGTCATGGAGCACTCCGAGTGATGCGACCTCTGGGTAACCCCCCTCCCACTTCCCTGTGGTCAGTCGGGTCTGATATTATTTCCAGTTGTGTGTGAGAGCCAGCTTCAAAATGTACACGAACAGATTGGATCTGTATGCCAACCCGGACAAAATAGTTAACGTGTTTGCACTCCCAACTCCGCCTGAAAGGAACTTCGTGACCAGCTCACCTGTCTGGACTGAAGGCAACCAAAAACGTTGATTTTCTCGCCTGCCCTGACAATTCGCAAGGCTGCAATGGAAACAACGGAAACTTACTTTCGTTTCGGGCCAGTGTGTTTCTTTTCGTTGTCGTCTGTACCCCCCTTTCACCCCCCAATTTACGATGTGCAAACAAAACCCGTGCACATCTGTCTTTCTTTCATCACTGTATTCTGGGAGTCAAGTTGGCCTCAGTCATCGCTAGAAGACCAGACTGGAGAAGCACAAACCTGGTTTTTGACAGGTATTGCTGCCTTTTCTTCTCCAATTGTGAGTGCGGTGTCCAGCACGTTTTTCTTCAGTGGTTTCCTTCCTCTTTCTCTATTGAACATGTACTTTACGATTCCACCCTCCAACGCCGACATTTTGTCTGGCTTACCTGTGAGCAAACGAGAAACTTTTTCCGGAAACCAGGCACTTGCACACAACGCGTAAGTCCTTCTGTTCAACACTGTGCTGTTGCACTTTCCTGAAACTTTCAGTCAAGTGAACACCTGTCCAGTGACACAACTCTGCCTCAGCTGCGATCCAACATTTCGTGCTCAGTGTTCCCCCAAGTTTTGGAGGAGACTTCTGTGAGCAATGACAACAACTTCGCTTTCCACATTCAAACGCTTTTTCTTCAGAATCCGGAAAGGTTGGCTCAGATTCAGATTTCCATCACAGAGTCGATCTGGACTCTGGACCAAAGCAAACAGGTTTAGATTAATCTATTTTTGGCTGAACTTGCCATTTGGCCCTGCAGCGTCTAATTCGTCCAGATATACCCACTTTCACAAGTGGACAACTGGTGGTCTTTCTGTGATCTGATAACGGAGCACACAGTTTTTCGGTGGTGAGAAACACAAAATCCACAGAAAAACTGTTGTGCGTTGGCAGTTTTCGACACCAGCATAGGTCTAGATCAACGTATTTTGAGCGGCACGTCACCAAACATCCTGGAAATTTATTTCCCAACCACACCACTCCTACCTGTTTTTCTGCCCCCCTTCTGCTTCAAACGCTTTTCGTTTCTGTCCTCATGGAACGTCAGCAGCGTCAACCTTGTAACGTTAGAACAAATTCCGTGGCTGCCGCCATACTGCAAGTGCCCGGATGTAGCAGAAGTTCCACGCGGAGAGGAAACACGAGTAGTTTTCGTATTTGGGTAATTTTCAGCAAACTGTGTTGGTGCAGGACGCGGTATGGCACCACTTTTGATTTATTATGAAGCTAGCATGTAGCACGGCTTGTTGAAGTGACTTGTTATATTGCTTTGCGGCAGTGATTAGGTAAAAATTATGCATCACTATATTATCGCCCATACAAGTTTCAAACTTTTTTCTTCGAAATTGCCGTTCATTTGGCTTGATCACGATCTTTTGGATTCTTCCAAGCAAATTACTGGAAACCAGGTGTAGTACAAATTGTCATGCGAGAAGATGTGTTGAGACACTGACCTGTGACGAAGCGAGTGTTGCCCAACACGAGGAAGACTGCACAACGTTCCTTCGCCACTGGTTTCAAAGGGTTCTCACTCGTCCCCGAAAACCTGGAGAAGTACTGAGCTTACCGTGGAAAATCTGGCCAATCAGGGGGTTCCAAAATGCACTCCAGAAATGTACGTTCAGTCACTTTGTGGTGATATCATTTCTGTCGTTCGGATGTCTTGCTGCACTCTTGTTCTTGTTTGGGAGTCTCAATTGCAATCGATTTCGTTGTCTGTGGTCATTGAACCAGGGCCCACAAAGGAAATGGGACAAACGGTTTCAAAATTGTATTTCGAACCACTCACGTTTGTACTCGTATCAGGTGTGGTCGGGTTTGGGTCCCGTGCACTCTCAACTTGTCAACATAGTGCTTTTGTGATCGCGCGCACACACACACACACACACACACACACACACACACAGACACACAATGGGAAGTGAAGAAAATTGAACATTTCTGGATATTGAGTTGAATACGTGTGAACCCAGTCGACCAGAACCAACCCCCTCTCCGCGTGCTGACGTGAAGCGACATCGTTTGTTCGTGGGTTATCGTGCAGTGATTTCATCTCGTTGTTCTCCACAGTGTTCGTGACAGGTGAACACTGCTTGTGCCGTGGGCATTTCTTTTCAGCCTTTTCTGGTGTCTTACTGTCCC
>JAAUXT010031223.1_pt1 | contig 25912 bp, 31 predicted proteins | sample 7278171 | NCBI WGS metagenome assembly JAAUXT01 (sample SAMN14350112, study PRJNA611818) | marine sediment metagenome | isolation source: surface marine sediment (1.8m) | place: French Polynesia: Moorea | collected 2018-08
AAAATCTTCGCTTCCGCTGTTACACGCGCCAGATGGTATTGGTGCGTGTATTCACTTCACGCTTTTCGTGAAATTGGTGTGCGGATCCTCCACCTCACCCCACCCCACCGGTGATGGCTGGAGGTAACCCCCCGCCCCCTGGTGCCAAGGTGGAGGACGCCCCCCCCCCCAACGCCTTGGGTGCAAAAGTTGGAAGAGAGCTTCCCTCCAAGTGCAAACTTGAAGAGACTCAGCGCGTGTCTGCACCACGAAGCGTTCTTGTTTGTATTTGCACGGACCTGGCCTTCGGCGTCTGTTGTCCCTGCAGTCCAAATTCACCCACCTCCTGATCACAAATCTGGAAGAAACACTTCGACCTTCATTTTCGCACGGCGGCGGTCCACCTTCTGTGAACAGACTTTTGGTCCGGTAACTGAGGCGCGTGTTTGCACTGATTTGTGGTCTTGTTCATCGAAAATTCTGAAAACGATTGGATCGAAGTGTCACTGAATCCGAAACTGGACGCGTACACGCAATCTCAAGACATTTTCTCTTTTCGCTTCAGAACGGAATGCCGCAGTCTTCGTCGGCCGGCGGCGGTCAACTTGTGCAGTTGATTCAGCAGGCTTCACCACCGATGCCGGCGACGACGACCTTGCCCAACAGCGTCGGGATCCCGTCGCAGGCGGCGCAGCTCGGAGCGGCGCCGCCGCCGCAGGGGCCTCCGGGACGAGGAGCGCCGCTGCCGGGGATGGAGGCGCAGGGCCCGCCGGGGATGATGCAGGCCGGCGCCCCGGTGCCGCTGCAGCCCTCTGGGATGCCTGGGACCCCGCAGATGCCGCCCTCCGGTGACTTCCCACCCCACGACACCGCCTCTCCTCAAATTTCTGCTCAACAGGAGAAGGCGAATCAGATCGTGGCGGACGCGATTGCGCAGGCGCAGCTGGCCGGGGAAGAGGGAGGGGAGGGAACCCTCGGGGAGGCCGAGGAAGGGAGCTCCACCGCCAAGAAGAAGAGAAAGAGAAAGCCAAAGCAACCCAAAGACCCCAACAAGAAAGCGGATGCCAAAGAAACCAAAGCCACCAGAACAAGAACGCCTCGAAAGAAAAAGGGCAAAGAAGGTGAAAGTGGAGACGGCGACTCCCTGTTGGATCAGCTGGAGGGAGAGGACAGCAACAAAGCCGAGGATGTGGCTGATGGCAAGGACAGTGCTGATGGTGAAGCGGGCGATGATGGAGAAAAGACAGACAAACCAAAGAAGGAGAAGAAAAAGACGGCGAAGACTCCAAAACCCAAACCACCAAAGAAGAAAAAGAAGTTGTAAGTATAGATCTGCATTCTGCGCGAATGATTCCCGTTTTCAGGTTCCAATATTTCCATAATTTGGGGACAGGATTCAGTTGTGCTCAGCTTTGCAACGTTTCCCGAAAAATACGCTTGGGGATTTGGGTATTCGAGCGACAAGCGCAGCACAATCAATGCAGCGGGAGGAATCTACACAAATGAGGCTACACGCATGCATACTTAGTGCGCTGATGGAGCCAGAGCCCTGATTGAAGGCAGGCACTTTTACTATGGGCAGAAACGAGGGAATTTCGGGGCCGTCTCTCCACTCTTGTAGATCCTCTAATCAATGAAAAGTGACAGAGGCAGAGAATGGCCTGGCGCTGTGGCATTCGCAATGAATACACGCCACATATGGATGGACAGGGGCTGGTCAGAGAAGGCGGCCTGCCAATCAGGGCAGCTTGAAGGCAGCGCTGTGGATCCTCCTCCTCTGCAGGGCAGCGGGCCTAATGGAGATACACTGTCTCTGCGGCGGTGAGCCGGGCCGACCCGGCTGTGAGCCTCTGCGCCGCGCTGCCTCCCTCCCTGCCTGCCTCCTCCCACGTGCAGCCCTCGGCTCCTCTCATCAGCCGCTCCGCCCCGGGCGCCTCTCTCCCCCGTCTCAACTGCCACAGCAGCGCAGGCAGCAAGTGCATCCGCAAGCCCCACAGCAACTCGCTCTTTAGAGATATTCCCGCGAAGAAATGAGGACTTGCGAAGGAGAAAGATATTTAGTAGTCCTGCATGAAAAGAAAAAAAAAATATTGGGGGAACCTGTGTAATCCAATGTTGACATTTCTGCTGAATTGTAAATCACTTTCTTGAACTGGTTTTTGTGACCACAAAAATGTCTACCTTTTTGTGCGGTTCACGAGCGCGTGTCGCGTGTCTGTTGCACACTTTTCAACTTTTTTTCCTGCACAAAAAATTCAATGGATATTGGAGAAGCGACATGGCTCAGCACGACCTTTCTCTTGGGTGGCTGCGCTGCTGCAGATGATTCTGCTGGAAATTAGTGGCTCAAGTTTCTTCAGACCCTTCTTCGCATTAAAAATTGAAACCGACGTCCCAGGTGTATTCCCATCACGACAGGTCAGGTTCGTGTTCAGATGTAAGAGTTTTGCAGGAATACTGCACATGTGCCTGTGCGAAGTGCCTGGTATTTGCAGTGTACAGTTGAGTCTCCAGGGGTTTTCAGATCTCGAGACAGAGAAGAAGTATTGGCTTGCTGTGTGGAGTATCGCGCACTCAATTTGTGACAAGTCATCATCACCCGAAGAAGGGGGCGGGGAGGGGTCACGTTTGTCACGACCGTTTTCGCCCCGAGTTTACTTGGCCCATTTCTCCGGGTGGTGATCGAGGTGAATCAATCACGCGACCTCTGACCAGGGTTCCCGCAGCGAGCAGGGCGAGAGGCTCCTTCAGATCTGTTGCTCCTGCACCAAACTGGTGTCAACTCGGTGCAAAACAATGTGGTGTGTTGATCGCTTCTCCCCACTCGTGTCTGCCTCTCCAGGCGCGTACACACCAGAACATGCACACATGTGAGGCGCTTTTGCACGAAAACATGTTGTGCATGCTCAGTTTTGCCTCCAGGTCTCAAAGAAGAACAGAGCGCTCACAAAGCAACAATCGAACGAGAGCAAACTTGCAAAAGGAGCCGCAGGGCAAGAGTTTCTTTGAATGGGCAAAAGAGGGTTTGCGCGTTCTTTCCAAAACGTGTAAAATTTTCAGTGTCAGAGAATAATGTGCGAGACTTGAGAGACGAACCGTGGAGAAGAAATATTTGCAGTGTTGGTGCGGAGTCTGCAGCGCACAAGAACATCAGATGGGAGTTCTCGCAGAGGCCAAGGCAAAGTGCTTTGAATCTAAATCCCCGTGAGCAGTTCCGGCTGCGTGACCGGCGGACCGGAAGGTCCCCAGCGCACTGACCCGCCTGTAATGTGTCACGGTGCTGCCTGCACTGGGACGAGCGCAGGATGTGCCTCGCTTCGCTCAGGCTTCAGAGGGAGAGGCCCGCACTGCAGCAAGCTTTGATTTCTCCCAAGATTTCTGCATTTCCAAGGCAACCAAACGTTGTGTTCGCACTGTTTGGAACACACGAAGATTCAAAGGTTTTCATGTGCAGTCTACTTCTCCTGTTTTAATTTCGGGGAAACGTGGGTGGTTGAGCACGTCTGTGGTGATTGTCGTCCTGGAGCTGACCGAACTTTCCGCTCAACAAAAATGTCACATGAAAAGCCCAAGCAAGGTTCTGTCGTCAAAATATTGAAAGAATACTCTGCATAGTTCTCGAGAATAATTTCTGAAGACCCGTTTGAGATTGTTTTCGCATTTCGGGCTTGGAAACCGTGGAAGTTTTTGCGAATTCGAGGCAAACACACATCGCTTTGTCCACAGCCGTCTCTGTTTTGTCTGCCAAGAATGAAACAGGTCAAGCCACAAAGAATACTTTTTGTTCTGGGCGGCCTGAGTTGTGCTCGCAAAAGGTGTCGGGGGGAACAGATGGTGTGGCATTGAAAACGGCCACAAGCGCAGTTGTGTGTTGCATCCCTCCCGTGATTCATGCTGAATTTACAAACCGAGTCCAGCGATCAATGGAGACCATTGATTCCTTTGTATTAGTATCTGTGCCTAATGCTCTCCATCTCTCTCCCTTCCATTTCATCCCGAGATCTGCCGCCGCGCCCAGTTGCATGCCGCTGCTCCGTTACGAGTCGAGTCGCAACTGTTGGAAAGGAAGCCGTACATTTGATTTTGCACCTCTGGTGTCCGTGCATTGTTCAAATCGAATTTGTCAGATTTGAGCTGAATACGGAACCAAGTGTGACTCGATTGTTGCGAACGAAACGCTGTGCTGTCATCAACGAATCTGGGAGCTTGTCACCAAACCTGAGGGGGAAAGTGTACGAGTCAAATTCTGTCCGGTGAATTGCAACAAAATTCTCTCATTTACTAAAACTGTGAGCAACTCTCCCTTTCTTGAAGTGTGAAAAAGAATATGGCAAGCACAACTTTGAATTGCTTCACTGAAAGCAGACCCGATGACCCCAGAAAAGCCCTGACGCTCTGTAGCTCACACAACTTGCACCAACCTTCTGAATTTGGAGAAAGTTTCGCCTCGTCATTTCCTCAATAAGGACCTCCGTTCTCTCTGAAGCACGAACACTGCAAATCACCCACAGCAACCATGGTTTCAACATTCACTATTCTTCGGGTATTTTGTAAAATGCACTGTTGTCAAATCTGCTGTGCATCGCCCCCGCCTGTAGATGTAATCTCCGTGATCCAGGCGTTTCTCTTGTTGCGTTGGGAAAGTATCCCTTTCCGTTTCTAGTTGCAACAACCACAGGTGAAAAGCTACCGGAATACTTCATTCTCACGATTCTAATTACTCGGAGTTGACGGTGTTAATTTTGTTTTCAGGCCGCCGGCGACGTTCCTGAAGAGCAAGCGGAAGAAGAAGCGCGGCGACTCTGAGTCGGACGCGGGGACGCCGCCCGGCAGCCCCGTCGACCCGGGCATCGAGGTGAGTCGCACAGCCGACAGACAGCACCCTGTGAGGGGAGGGCGACACACACACACACACACACACTCAGATACAGACACACACGCGCGCGCACACGCACACACACACACACACACACACACACACACACACACACACACAGAGCCGCAACCACCACACCACGCACCATTGCTGTTCGTTCTGGGATCAAGGCGACAATACGAGAGAGCAAGCCGCGCATCCGCGATGTCATTGAAGGGGACCCCACCCAAGGGTGAAAGCCTGACCGCACCTTCCGAACATTTCCCTCGGGGACACGACACATTTTGTACCTGACGGCGCGACAGGCAGAATCCACTTCGGGCTTCAACTGGGATCTGGGATTCGTGACGTTGTGGCAGGGGTTTCTTTGTCCGCCCTGGTAAAACTCGCGATAAATTTGCGAAATGAACAAAGGCAATAAGTGGAACGTGTGGGCAAAATCTTCCGTTTTTCGTTGACAAGCCAACCCGAAGTTGACCAATTGACGCAGGTGATTCAAAAGTTCGGAGTGGGAGGAATACATGTCATTGAACTTCAAATCATGACCTTCAAGCACAAAATAATTGGCAACAAGGGACATCCAGAACTTTGCCAGCAATGAAGAATGAACCTTCCTACGCATCTTACACATTTGGCCCGCAGCATTTGAAGTGCGTCTGTGCTGGACTACGAGAAGTCTCACGGTTGACCATTGCGGTGATAAGAAACCGCAGTGGTGTCACTGGCAACCGCAAGTGGCTGATTATGAATTGAAATCGACAACGGATCCCACCAGTCTATATATCAGCACTGGTATTTGGTACAGACCACTAAGACCTTCTCCCCTTTTGTGGGACGTGACTGGCTGAACGATATTGTCTCTGCATGTCTCTTGAATGCGAAGATTCCTCACCATTGATGTTGCTCCTCATGACGCGCGTGATGTTTGTCTCCTGCAGAAGCGGCGCTCCGAGCGCAACGCCAACAAGAAGAAGAAGTACCTGGACGACCTGGACCTGAACCTGACGGACGAGGAGAAGCCGCCCGAGGCGGAGCTCGAGGGCGACGGGCCCGTCGTGAAGCCGGTGCGTTCCGTCCCGCTGCATCATGGCGTCGTGTGGGCGCGTTCGACTTTCAGTGTTGCGTGCCGAATCGCGTTCTCTCAGGGTGTGCTCAAGGGGTGACGGGCTCATTGCCTGCTTTCTGTGTGGCTGAGTCGTGGTATCAGGGCTCCATTGGTCCGGCTTGTTGGGCAGCTGAAATGTCATGGAACTTGACGTGCTGGGCATACGAACCAGACGCCTAAATCACAAGTCGTGGTGGTGGTGTTTGGTTTGAAGCTTCACACGAGTACAGCGCACTTGCAACGCTACAACAGCTCCGCTCGCAGTAAAACACGGGAGAGTGCGGAGGGTTGATGTGTCACGTCGCACGGAGCCTGCGCCTCGCGGTCCCAGCGGCGAAGCCGGGAGACTGAAGAGCCTGTGCTCTGCATGACGCGAGAAGGTTAATCAGTCGCGACAAAAATTGCGCCGTGGGAATCTGCGCCGCCATTTCAGGGACCAACTATCTCATTTTACTAAATCTACCCTGGGGAGTCACTCTGGTCTGACGTGGGCCATGTTCTATTTCTTGCTTTCGGTGCGTGCACTCAGAACGTTCTCTCTTCCATTGGAACGTTCTGAGAGAACTGTGACGCCAAATCGAACGCGGCCAGGTATTGTGACCAGTGGAGCTTGACCCGGTGTTGTTGTCATGTGTTTGCAGCAGGAGGCGCAGACGCAGGTCGACGAGGACACGCTGATCGTCGAGAAGATCCTCGCCACGAGGATGGGACGGCGCCCCAAACCGAAACCCGAACCCGAGGTGAGTGGACCCCCATTACCTGCCCGCAATTCCCGCCTCGGTGAGCGAACGCCCAACGCTTGCAGTGACACTCCCAGGTGAAACGAAAAGACGAGCGAAACTTTGCTTTTTCGAGATTTTGCTTGTCACATGGAGGGGATATGTTCTGTTTTGCGATTTTGGTGAAAAGATTTTGGAGAAAACACTGGTCATTCGAAAACACCTTTGTCCTCAGAGAGAAGGCATCAATCAGAAAGCAGAGTTGCGCAAAAATTGCGAAGAAAAATAGCTGACATTTGGAGTCAGACAGCTGTCCTCGATGTTACGAAGTTTGAGTTGCTGTGATTGGCTGTGTCTGGGGGATGGACAAGGTGACCCGGCTGAGCGGTGACAGGTGCGTCGGGTTCAGGCCCTGCGCTGTCGTCGAGCGACGTCTGCGCTCAGCCGAACCGGACAGCCGAGCAGAGATGCCAAATTATCATCAAGAACTGCTGGCAGTAACTGGCTTTTCAGTGTCTTGTGTGCAAAAACAGTCCAGGGAAGCAATCTCTCACTCTTTCCTGACCAGACTCACGGGTAATAGGTGCTTTCACATCCTGTTTTTTTCATTGAACGCATCTCGCGTTGCGTTGCTGCGCAACGTCCTTAGGCGCCGCGTTGTCGCCAGTTTGGACGAAGGGAAATTGATTTCCACAGGGACGCGTGGCGCAACGCACTCAGCGTGAAATAGGCCTCTGATGGATGACGGGAAAACTCCAGAAATGCGAATGTGCCCATCTCCAGTCAGGACGGGAGAGACGCAGCTGTGAGAGGCGTCGGTCAAGTGTTACGCCGCGTCGCCCGTTTCCTTTCCCAGCAGTGGTTCGTTCTCGGAAAAGAGGATTGGCGCCGCGGCGGCCTGCTCGGCTCGGACCGGCTCGGCTCCTTCCGTGCCTCCCTCCCTCGCTCGCTGCGTAGGCAATATTGGCTGCACGGTTTACGGGTTCAGCTGATTTATTAGCCGTGTTGTGTGTCGGCTGCAGCGGAGGGCCCCGGGTCCAGTCATCCATCCATCTGAAGAAGGCGCTTTTTCTCTGGGTCCCTCCGCGGGGCGGGCGGAGGCGCTGTATGCATCACGCAATTGGACGGGTTCTTGGCCATGCAGCGGCCGGCCCGGGGTCCGGCCGGGGTCAGGGAACGAGGTTGCCCGGTGCACACTGAATGACTGCTGCTGAAGCTGATCCTCCGGAGCCGTCCGTGGGAGGCTGTCGTGGTTAATCATCTGCTTCACTCTGGGGATACGCGGCGCCCCTGATATGCCCTGAAATATTTATACGGGCCGTTTCCTCACCGATCCGTTATTGTTGCACGTCCGTGGCGCTCTTGCCGCGTACATTTGTCACTGCTCAGCGTTCGCTTCTCTTTGTCGTCGTCATAAAACAGGGTCCACGGCCACAACGTGAAAAGCTGCATGAGGTTCTTCAACTTCAAGGCTGGAACAAAACAATTGATTTGAACTCCTGAAGCAGTTTCGCGCATATACACGTTGTTGGGAAAGATGTGGCTTGTGTCCCCGCCCTTTTCATTCAAAACATTCACTTTTGGCACTGGTGGTCTCATTTGTATTCCTTGGGTGCTGAGCACAAATGTGGTTATCGCGGACAGTTCCCCGTCGCACGCCCGGAGTTTTCGTTTCCATGGTGAACAGCGCAATGGCGGAACCGAGACGCCGGCCCACAGCTGCTGCGCTGAATTCTCAATGGCGAGCAGAGTGGGAGGAAAATCTGAACATTCCAATTGATCTTGTCACAGATTAGGTCTGTGATTCACTGCAGCTGGACACCAAGTTCTGTCCAAGCATGACAAAACTCAGAAGGGCCTCGGGGGTATTCGTGGAGGTCAAGGAATTTTGCTCTTGGTCCGGGCGAGGATTCCTTCCGTTTTGCTCTTCACTGAAGAAACATTTCTCTGAAACCATCAGCAGGAAACTCGTGACCTGTGTTCAGAAAATTTATTTGCTCACTCTGTTTTTCTACAGGACGAAGACACAGAGGTTGAAGATGATTCGAAGCCAAAACAAGAAAATCCGACGGAAAACAAAACTGAAGATATCAAAACGGACGCAGACAAGAACGAAGAGACAGAACCTGCTGTGCAGGACGAAGTTGCGAAGAAAGAGACGGAGGAAGCGAAGGAGGCAGCCAAAGAGGACAACGAGGCAAGCACTCACAACGAAACAGTGTCAGAAGCACCATCACGTAAAGAAGAAAGCGAAGAGATGAAGAAGGATGAAGGCGAGACCAATGAAGACAAGGAAACGGACGCGGAGAAGTCCAAGATGGAAGTCCCCGAGGGCGGTCAGAGTCTGGAGGAAAAGCCAGACGAGAAAAGCAAAATGGAAGTGGACGAACCTGAGGAGTCGAAGGAACCAGAGGAAGCGACGAAGTCAACAGAGACGCAAGATGAAAAGGAGAAAGAATTGAAAACACCTCAGAAAGAAGAAAAGAAAGAAGCGCAAACACCTCCCAAAGGAGAGGAGATGAAAACACCTCAGAAAGAAGAGAAAGATACAGAAACAAAAACACCCACGAAAGAAGAGAAGGAAATTAATGTGAAGGAAGAAATCAAGAAGGATCTGAAGTTCACCCCGAACAAGGACGACAAGCAGGACGACGTTGAGTACGAAGACGTCGAGGAATTTTACGTCAAGTACAAAAACTTGTGAGTACATCTTTGTCTTCATTGGCAGAAACAACACTCAGGAAGTCTGTGGTGGGATCACCTCACCATCACGATGTAATTTCGCCTGTATTTGCAGCTCTTACCTTCACTGCGAGTGGAGGACGCAGTGGGAGCTGGAATTCGGAGACAAGAGAGTCGCAGGAAAAATCAAGCGCTTCAAGATGAAGAAAGCAAACCAGTCCGAGTACTTTGACCAGGTGAGAAAAGTATTTTGTTCACAATACGCACATTGCACCCACGTTCAGGAAGCTGGTGTCGTGCAGGTGAACGCCGTTCACTGTCTCTGTGCAGCACGTCAGGTCTGGGAATTCCGAGACAATTTGCGTTGTACATGTATTGAAGTCACATAAAGCGGATAATTAGTCGTCGCGTTGCAGCCACACCTGCGACCCTAAATCCGACCAGATACGTCCGTGCGAAGAGCAACGCAGTCGACGTGGGTAGATTGAATATCGAGATGACGGGGCCCGATGCACGTGGACTAATTCTTGACCTTTTTTCGCAGCTGGACGAGGAGGAGTTCTTCAACCCGGACTACGTGGAGGTGGACCGAGTGCTCGACGCAACCGTCGTCAAGGACCCGGTGTCTGGCGCCGACGTGACGCACTACCTCGTGAAGTGGCAGTCTCTGCCGTACGAGGACAGCACGTGGGAGCTGGACAAAGACGTGGACAACATCAAGATCGAGGCGTACCGCAAGTTCAAGGAGCTGCCGCCAGAGGAGGACAGGGAGGTACGTCATGGTTTGTGTTTGCGTGTGTGTGTGTGTGTGTGCGTGTGTGTGTGTGTGTGTGTTTGCGCGTGTGTACATGTACTTACTCATGTGAGAGTTAAACAGTTGTCGCCCGATTCCCGAAAACGCTGCTTTGATCAAAAGACGTCACGTTTCCTGTTGCAGCCGAAGGATCGTCCGAGAGGCAAGCTGTGGACGAACATGGAAGAACCTCTGTATTACAAGAACAACAACTCGCTGCGAGACTATCAGCTGGAAGGAGTCAACTGGCTGACCTTCTGTTACTACAACAGGTCAGTGTCTCAACACGAACAACTTTTGTCTACATGTAATGTCCGGTTCAACGCGACTTTCACTGGGTCAAGCGGTTCCCTTGGGATAGAATGAGCGAATTTCCGTGCTTTGCAGGCAAAACTGCATCTTGGCGGACGAGATGGGGCTCGGAAAGACCATCCAGAGCATCACGTTCCTGCTCGAAGTGTGGAAATACGGCATCAAGGGTCCGTACCTGATCATCGTGCCGCTGTCGACGCTGGGCAACTGGGCGCGCGAGTTCGAGAACTGGACGGACATGAACGCCGTCGTGTACCACGGGTCGCAGGCGAGCCGCAGCATGCTGCAGGAGTACGAGCTCTTCTACAAGGACGAGAACGTGAGCAGAGCGGCGGCGGTGTAAACCACGCTGTGGGCCGTGTTCGATTTAGCGTTTCGGCGCGCTCTGCTCGTCTTGTTTTCGTTGCACCAGAAGAAAAAAGAAGATATTCTGAGCGTACGGTGAAATAGGTGGAGCAGATCTACAGCGAAGACTTTGGGGACATTCCTTTGTGCGTCTGTTTTCGATTGCACAACATTGCGTTCCGTGTCCTTGCAGGGTCAGAGGATAACGTCCTTCTACAAGTTCAACGCGCTGATCACGACGTACGAGACGATCATCTCGGAGATCGAGCTGCTCAGCGAGATCGAGTGGAAGGTCTGCATCATCGACGAGGCGCACAGACTCAAGAACAGGGGCTGTAAACTGCTCGAGGGACTCAAGTTTCTCGATCTGGTGAGTTCATTCATTCATTCATTCATTCATTCATTCATTCATTCATTCATTCATTCATTCATTCATTCATTCGTTCGTTCGTTCGTTCGTTCGTTCACTATTTTGGCTTTGTATTCAGGAGCACCGTGTCCTGCTCACTGGAACGCCTCTACAGAACAACGTGGACGAACTCTTCAGCTTGCTCAACTTCCTCGAGCCGAACCAGTTCAAATCGTCCGCAGAGTTCCTCAAGGAGTTTGGGGATCTCAAGAGCGAGGGGCAGGTCGACAAACTGCAAGCGGTAGGCGTCATTCGTTTCCACCCGGGAACAGAGTATCATGGCAAGGCGATATTTCACGTTTTACGTTGCTTGGCGATGACTTGACTGGGTTATTGTTTTTCTCCGGCGCAGATATTGAAGCCGATGATGCTGAGGCGACTGAAGGAAGACGTGGAGAAGAACCTGGCAGCGAAGGAGGAGACGATCATCGAGGTGGAGCTGACCAACATGCAGAAGAAGTACTACCGCGCCATCCTGGAGCGCAACTTCAGCTTCCTCGCGAAGGGCGGTACGTCGGCGCTGCCGAGCCTCATGAACACCATGATGGAGCTGCGCAAGTGCTGCAACCACCCGTACCTCGTCAACGGTGAGTGATCTCCATCTGATGAACTGTGACCCACATCGGTGTGGATTGAAACCCAGTCGAAACTGGAATTGGCAAAGAATTTCTGCTGTTTAGGATTCCGAGAAATGACGCGAATAACTTGCAAAATGACTGTACTTGTCTGAAGTAGTGTCAACTCGAACCGTTCAAGATTGCTGGACTGGGGCACGCGCACGCGCACAGCAAGTTGTTGAAACGTGGTGTGTGTCTTGCAGGGGCGGAGGAGAACATCCTGGAGGACATGGAGGTGCACAAGGTGACGGACCCGGCGCAGCACGAGAAGGCACTCTTCAACGCCATGATCCAGTCGTGCGGGAAGCTCGTGCTCATCGACAAGCTGCTGCCCAAGCTCAAGGCCGGCAACCACAAAGTGCTCATCTTCTCCCAGATGATCCGCGTGCTCGATATCCTTGAGGATTACCTCATCACCAAGAAGTATCTGTACGAAAGACTCGACGGGAGGATCAGGGGCAACATCCGGCAGGAGGCCATCGACCGCTTCTGCAGACCTGGTGAGTTGGAAACACTTCTACCCCCCCCCTTCCCTTCCAGGAGGTACAGTGATGTGTGAGGGACTTTGTGAAACCCACCACCCACCACCACTGTTGGCGCTGCCTGCGCTGTGCTGCCCGAGACAGGGTCAGCGACTTGTACGCTGTGGAGTTCGACAGGTTTGTTGTCCGATTTGTGACTGAGCTGACATGTCCTTCGCCCAGATTCGGACCGGTTCGTGTTCCTGCTGTGCACGCGCGCCGGCGGCCTCGGGATTAACCTGGTGGCGGCCGACACCGTCATCATCTACGACTCCGACTGGAACCCGCAGAACGATCTCCAGGTGAGCAATCGCTGCTGAGCGTTCACCGAGCAGTCGAGACACATTGCGCGTGTCGTGCATTGGGTTTCTGCGAGTCGATTTCTTGACGTGTCAGTCAATGATTTGCCCAGTGGTATAATGTCTCATGGCGCAGGAACATTTGACAAGAAACCGATGGAAGTTGACAGGACGTGGATATGACACAGGCCTCACCAACAGTGAAGTGAAAAGCCCTTGTGCTTTTGTCCGCAGGCTCAGGCGCGTTGCCACCGTATTGGGCAGACGAAGGAGGTGAAGGTATACCGCCTCATCACGCGCAACTCGTACGAGCGCGAGATGTTCGACAAGGCGTCGCTCAAGCTCGGGCTCGACAAGGCCGTGCTCAAGTCGATGAGGAACGCAGAGCAGCCCAACTCGGTACGTTCTCCGGGAGTTTCAGTTCGTGTGGAAAGGTGCGTGTTTGCTGTGAGCGACACAAGATAATTTCTGTGTTTGGACTGTCCTGGTGACTTTTGCTCTTGTACGTACAAAAAGAGAACAGTTGCAAGAACATTGAGCGAGCTGGAACACTCAAACGGTTTTGCAATATGGCCTTCAGAGTTCGGTTGTGAACACGGCTCACACGGTCTTTACAGATCAGTCAGTTCAGCAAGAAGGAGGTGGAGGACCTGCTGAAGAAGGGCGCGTACGGAGCCGTGATGGACGACGACACGGAGGGAGACCAGTTCTGCGAGGAGGACATCGACGCCATCCTTCAGCGCCGCACCCAGGTCATCCAGATCCAATCCGAGGGCAAAGGATCCACCTTCTCCAAGGTAAGAACGAATGGAAACAAGGTCTGAAATTGTCTGAAAGGTCGGGCGCTGCACTACTGCCGAGGCCTTTCAGCTATGTGTTTTCCTGCTTTCCTCACGGAGTGACTTCCTGTTTTTCAGGCGAGCTTCAGTGTGTCCACCAGCAGATCCGACATCGACATTGACGATCCAAACTTCTGGCAGAAATGGGCGAAGAAAGCAGAGTTGGATGTGGACCATTTGACCAAAAGGGTGAGTTTTCCTTCGCTTCAGGTCCTCGGTCTTGTTCCTTTATGGCAGGTGAACAGGGGTTTTGTTTGAGGGAGGGTGGAAACCCTGTTGTGTTCTCGTTGCCTCATCGTGAGTGTCGCCCCCTCGTGTCGCTGCAGAACGACCTCATCATCGAGATGCCCCGGAAGCGGAAACAGACGCGGCGCTTCGGCGGCCAAGAGATGGACCTGGACAACATCTCCGACCTCGACTCGTCCGACTCTGAGGCGTCCGAGATTGCCGAGGAGATCGGACTAGCGACCCGAGGCAGCAAACGCCTCAAAGGCAAAGCTGGTAAACACCTTGTTTTACGCGTAATTTGTGCTTGTTTGTGATCCAGAAAACCAATTCGGAATTTGACTTTCACAAGGGGAAAGTTTGGTGCATGACGATTTTTGTGGTCTTTGGCATTACCATGGTGAAATTGCAATTTCGAATGAACTGAACCCCTTGCCAAACTGACTGATCAAATGTGGAGATATTTTTCAAAAGTTCAGCGACTGCTGTGCACATTTTGCACGAGTGATGTCCCAAGACTGTTCCCACATAATCATTCGATGCGGTTGCGCACTGCAGGCACTCGGTCGAGTCGGCGCGGACGCCGCGGCGGACAGGACAACGACGACGACTTCAGCCTCGCCGGGGAGCTGGACGACGGCGGGCGCTACAACCGGTCCGACTGCTTCAAGGTGGAGAAGATGCTGCTGGTGTACGGGTTCGGGCGCTGGGAGGACATCCTCGCGCACGGCCGCTTCAAGAAGAAGCTCGAGCTGAGCGACGTCGAGCTCATCGCCAAGTCCGTGGTGCGTAAAATGGAATTGTGAATGTCTTGAGATGTCTACGTGTGTCACAACTGGTCGTTATATTTTTTTGGAGGTTCTTGGGGGGGGGGGGATCCTTCTTGTCGCACCAGAATCGTGTGTGTCATGTGTCAGAACGAAAACCCATCTGTGTGTGGAAAGAACGCAGACACACAGTCCACATGTGCCTTTGTGCCGAAAATTGCGGATACGTCACGCCATTCGAAAACAGCTGCTGACGCACGCAACCACACGTGACAAAGACGGACGAGATATGAGCGAATGGGTACAGCGCAGATGTACTCTTATTGTTCTTTCACCTGTCAAGAAAATGAATTGATTCAGCACTTTTTTTCACACGCAAAACTTGCCACGTGATTTCAGCTGCTGTACAGTCTGAAGTACTACAAGGGCGACGAGAAGATCAAGAGTTTCATCTGGGACCTGGTGACGAACCAGGTGGACATGCAGAAGCACGACGGGCTCGCGGCGCCCGTGCCGCGCGGCCGCAAGGGGCGGCGGGGCAAGGCGGAGCCGAAACCCGTCGACACGGTCGAGCTCGACTACAGCATCCTCGACTTCGACCCGGCCAGCGTGCTGCCCGACGACGGCTACAAGAAGCACCTCGAGAGGCACAACAACAAGTAGGTTTTGTGGGAGATGTGGCGTGCATGAAATAGCGTAGGCGCCATTCCAATAGTTGCTTCGTTGAATATTATTTATCAACATGATTTCTCATTGGATGTTATAATGTTTCATCAACACCTGTCTGCTAGGAAAGCAAGGTAATAGTTCGCCACGTATTTGATTTTCTTCATGTTTTCTCCAATCTCAAATTGCTATTTTGTCCGGAGTTTCAGTTTGGTTTTCTCAGTCCTTTAGATGTGTTCTCAACTTTGCGTGCGCATTCTATTCGTCTGCCGGGACAGTCATTGGTTTTTGGTGAGGGTACAAGTTGTGGTTGCAGAGTACGAGTGATCGGAAAAATTGCACTGAGAACAATACAGTCTCGGTTGTGACCAAAACGACACAAGATTATTTTGTGCACTTGAACACATGTGTGCAGCAAAAAAAATTTCAAAACAGTTTCAATTGTGCAGTATTTGTGACAGAACATCACCAACATTTTCTGCACAAGTTGTGCACGAAAGCCCTTGGAGGAATACTTGAATTGTCCAAACCTTGTGTTCCATTCCCTGCAGATCCAGCGTGAATAACTGTTCCGTGGTTTGTGTTGGCAGGGTGCTGCTGCGGGTGCGGCTCCTCTACTACCTGAAGCAGGAGGTGATCGGCGCCCAGGAGGAGAAGGTCTTCCTCGGAAAGCACTACAGCGAGATCGACCTGCCGACGCCGACGCACGACGGCGAGGTGCCCGTCGCCTGGTGGGACGAGGACGCCGACAAGTCGCTGCTCATCGGGACGCACAAGCACGGTCAGTGTCCGGGCTTGAGGCGGGAAGCCTGGTTCTGACTGGTTGCGTTTTGGGCGTTGTCAAAACGAAGCAGTCCAGTGATCTTGTGCATTGACACCAGGCGGGACGCATCTGCTGTGAAACAGGCTGGATAGAAAGGGGGAAGTAGGCTGCGCTGGTCCCATGCTTGCTGGGAGAATATGGACGAAGTAAGAGTTACTGCAGCCCACCCTCCGACCGTCACGTGACTTCACTTCACACCTGTGTTTCTTCCTCCGTACTACAGGCTACGAGAAGTACGTGTTGATGCGGATGGACCCGTCGCTGTGTTTCCTGTCGCGCTGCGGCCCGCCCGACCAGAAGGCCATCATGGCTGAGCAGCAGCAGGACAACGACGACGACATCAAGTGAGTGGGCGGTGCTCACCCACCCTTGCGACGAGTCTTGAAGTCACGCGGAAAAACCATTGCTGCAAGGGGCTTTCTGTGGGTTAGCTGGTACTCGTTAAATTTTGCCACGTGAAGGAAAAAATTGTCTGCTTGATGATGACTTTCCCATGCTAATACTGAAAAGCGACATTGGGGGCCAGAAATGGAACCAGTGCTGCGCTTTTATGCGTTCAAAAAACTTCTCCAGTGTGAGCTGAAAGCAGACATATCTGACCACAGAACGCAGAGGCGAATGTGAGAAAAAGATGCTGCTTCGAATATGAGCGGAAGATGTGACTTCTTTCCCAGGGACGATGTGGATGAGACGGGCGGCGCAGCGGAGGAGGACGACGACGCGAGCACTCCGGCGGGCGCGAGCTCGGGCGCCGCGGGCACCGGCGGCAGCCGCGCGGCGAGCGCAGAGCCCGACGCCGGCGACTCCGGAGGGCGCCTCCCGTTCCCGTCCGCGTCCGATCTCAACACGAGGCTCCGCAAGATCATCACCGGATACCAGCGCTCGCATAAGAAAGAGCTGATGCGGCGTGCGCAGGAAGTGAAGGTGAGAGAAGCGACGTTCTGAACAACTGTAGCAAGATTGGGCTTTTTAACGACAGTGGCAGGAACAGCAGATAACGTTGTTTTGTACTCTTTCCCACAGCGCATGGAGAGACGCAGCAGCAATCGATACCAGAACCTGAACGAACGGGATCTGCAGCGCAAACTGCTGCTGCAGAGCAAATGGTCGCGGCGGGAGGAGGCGGACTTCTACCGCGTCGCGTCCACGTTCGGCGTGGAGCGGGACCTGAGCACCGGGCAGTACAAGTGGGCGACGTTCAGGAGCCTCGCCAAGCTCGACAAGAAGTTCGACGAGACGCTGACGGAATACTTCCTCGCGTTCTACCACATGTGCACGACAGTGTGCAAGAAGTTCAAGAGCCGCGAAGAAGGTACGTTGTGCGTCTTCTGCGGGGAGTTTGCATCTCCACCTGACTGGCAGGACTTTTTGCGTCAGTCGTCGGCTGATACAATTGCGCTTGAAGAGGTTGCAACATTCTTTCATGGGTCCCATTTTCAACGAAGTTTCTGCAGCTGTGGTCATTGATAGCAACGCGTCGTTGTCGTTGCAGCGCTTCCACCGAGCAGTATGACGGTGGAGCCCATCACGGAGGAGCGCGCCAACCGCTGCGTCGCGCGCATCGACCTCCTGAACCGCATCCGCGAGAAGATCCTGTGGCACCCGAAGCTGGAGGAGCGGCTGCAGCTGTGTCAGCCCGACTCGAGCATGCCCGACTGGTGGGAGCCGGGTGCGCACGACAAGGAGCTGCTCATCGGAGCCGCCAAGTGAGTTCACAGACTTGTGTGGGTTTTTCACAAGGCCCCTTCGCCTGGTGGCCTCCTACCCAATAAAAACACAGAAAGTTCAACTTCACACTTGTCCGGTTTGTGCGGGCTGACTTTTGTGTCGCAGTCGAGTAAGATTTGTTATGTTCGTGGACTTTTGCAGACACGGACTGGCGAAGACAGACTTCCACATCCAACACGATCCGAAACTGATCTTCAAGGAGGCGATCAACAAATACGTGAAGAACCAGCGGCCGCACTACTCCCTGCGACACCCGTCCGGGCTCAGCGCCACTGGTAAGAAGCGGCACATCAGTTGCCACAGAACCAGGTGTTTGTCATGCAAATTTTACCAAATTTCGCATTTTTTCGTGTGGCTCCATTTACATCGACTGCACTTTCTTTGTGAACAGGTGCCACTTCTGAAGGTGAGGCCACCCCGAGGTCACGGCTCAAGGAACGTTCGCCCAAGAAAGAAAAGGAAGGCGAAGCACTCAGTCTGGTCAAAAAAGATGCCAAAGAGAAAGAGAAGGAAACGGAGGAAAAAGAAGTCAAGTCAGAAGATAAGGACTCATTGGATCTGAGTAAGGTGAAGGAGGAAAGCAAAGAGCAAGAGGCCGATACCAGCACCAGTGATGAAAAGGACACCGAACAAGAGGGAAAAGAAGGCGAAGAAAAGAAAGTCAAAACTGAAGAGGAAAAATCGGAAGTCAAAACTGAAGGGGAAAATTCGGAAGTCAAAACTGAAGAGGAAAAATCAAAAAGTCCTGTCAAGATGGAAGTGGACAAGGAAGAAAAAGACGTGAAGCCCGAGGATGTGAAAGAGGACGATGTGAAGGAAGAGAAGAAAGAAAGTGAGGATGGTGTGAAAGAGGAAGCCAAGGAGACAACGAAGGTGTTCGGCGATGAAATGAAAGCAGCTCAAGACGATGATGACGAAGACACTGTGGAAGAGGGAGAGGCGCCGCCAACGCTGTTCAAACAGGATCTAGTCAAAAGTAACGAGGTACGGGTACTTCAAAAAAACCCTTTCGCTTCCTTCCTGAACTCCCACGGTTTCAGCCGTTGTTGAACTGTCAAGGTTTCGGAAGGTGCCTGAATGTCTGCGTCGTTTGTTTGTAGGAGAACGACAGTGAGTCCCGGTTGTGTCCTCCTGACCTGGACGTCATGGAGCCGAGCTCGTACATAGCAGGCGGCGGCGCAGGCCACCAGTGGCCCAAGGTTCGTGTTCTGAGTGACAAGACTCCTCTGAAAATTACAACTTGATCACCGTGGGTTTCTGAGACGCTGAAGCAGTTTGAAAATGTGCATTGTTTGTCGTAATGCTCGCAGGACCGGGTGATCTTCTACCGCCTGGAGCACGTGTGTCACGCCGTGGAGCGCGGCGAGTGGCCCGCGGCGTCCGCGCGCCGCTACGCGCACGCCATCAAGGACGACATGAGCGACTCGCGCTGCAGCACGCCGCTGCCGTCGACCCCTGGCGGCGGCGCCACGCCGCGCCCCGACGACCATCTCAGCACCCCCGAAGGTGGCAGCACTCCGCAGGTGAAATACTTTGACAGTGAGGCGGATGAGGGTGACAGCCTGCTCGCAGTGCTCCAGGTATGGTGGTGCCGCCGGTGCAACTCGCGCCGTGCCGCACAGGGCTCTTTCTAGATGTGTCTCTTCAATAGTCTTTGGTTTTTGTGTAGAGAAAATGTTTTCTCCGAAACTTGTGACGCCGACGCGTTTGGCGCTTGTAGATTGACCTCGTGATGGTCTCTGTTTTCGGTCAGGATGCGAATCGTTCAGAACAACACACACGTGCGTGACAGAACAGAAGCGAAGTGTTGCGTTTTCATTCTGTTACCTTTGTTTGACTTTCTTGCTCTTTTTCGATCAGTTTGGTTTTGTTCTTCCTCTGAGAATTGTAGTGAATTGTAGCCGGGGAAAATGTGTTGAATGTTGTGACCGGTGCCTCGAAGACCTGAAGTGAACAGAACGCCTGGGTTACTTGTCCCCATACCCAGCGCTATATTTCCTGCGACACGCGACATGTTTTGACACCCAGCGTCTCTTCCAGGGTGACGGGAGGAGGCGACGAAAACGAAGGAGAAAGGACGAATTCGAGACCGATCGAGGTGAGCAATTCTCTCTTTGGGGTTTGCTGAAAGTGTCCGGTCTCTGAAGAAAACTGGGTTTCTGGCACAGAGAATCAATAAATTTAGTTGTGAATGTGAATATTTTTCAGCGCGGATCCGGGATCTTTTGGGTTCGCAGAGCGAGGCCGACAGCGAATCCAACATCTCGTCGTTCAGGGACAGTTTGCTGAACGGCAGCGGAGACTATAGTCCGCTCAGGTCGTCCGAGGGCAGTCCGCTCAGATTCGTAAGTTCTTTGAGCTTCAAAACTCCGAACTCTCAAAACACCGAATGAGTGGTTGTGTCCTGAGTGCGTTTGGGCCTGGTGTTGAAGTTTGTCGCGGACATTCGCAAAGTTTCGTAAACTCCCCGCCTTTCCCACAAAATTCTGGATCAAGCCAGACTCGGAGTCTCCGTGTTTGTCAATGTGATCCTTCACACATTTCAGGACGGGATGGAGCAGTACACGCAGCTGAGGAAGAAGCGAGGGCGCAAGCGCAAGATCGACAAGTTGTTGGAGGCGGCTGCGGCGGCGGCGGCGCAGCAACAGGCGGCGCAGCAGGCGCAGCTGCAGGCGGCCGAGCTGCTCAAGGCGCAGCACGACCTCCTCAAGGCGTCCGCCTCCAAACACCGCTACTCGCCGCCGTCCGCCTCCGCACCGCCCCACGCCTCCACCAGCCGCTCTGAGTCCGGTGAGTCTTCCTATTTGTTGCTCGGGCATCAGCGCGTGCGACTCTGTGTGGTTTTCAACAAACAAGACATAACAACTCAATGTTTCACGTCAGAGGGTTTGAATGCCAGCAAGATGTCTTTCCATCGGTCTCAACAACAAAGCACATCGCACGCATTCGTCGATGTTCGGGTTCCCTGTGAAACGAGAATTGTGAATAGTTCTGTTTTCAAATATTTCTGGAAAACCGAGGGACTCAGACATCAACGTCAGGGTGAGAAACGCGATTTCTTCGATCCTGTCCTGTGTGCATTTTTGGCCGAAAGTTCTTCACCCTTCAAAACACGTGAATCGCGTTGAGGGTTTGTGACGAAGATGAGTGGTGACCAGAAACAATATCAAATTGGAATTTTGCAAGGGGAAAAAACACCCAACAGCACTGCGTGTGAGGATCAGGCGGAAGACGTTGTCGGGTTCGCTTCTCTCAGGTACTTTGTGCGACCCGTATTGCACGCGTTGTCAGGTCACCGAAGTCATCATCATAGAACATTGGCGACCAAATGTTTCCAGGTCTCGATTGCTCGTCGTACACTTGAGTACGTTAATAATAAACCTCTTGAGATGTTGAGTTTTGATACCAATCACTTGTGTGTGGATGTCAACACAACAAGACGCACACAATTGCAGGATCTCACTGATAAGTGGTTCACTTTCAACATTGAAACGCAGAAATTATTGATTCTTGAAGTACAAGGTTGGCACAAATGACTTGTCTTGACAGTCAACGGCCATTGTTTTCGAGTCACAATTGATGAGAGGGGATGGACGGCAATTCAAGGTCCTCCTGCTGTGTGCCGTACGGGAAGGGGTGACAAACTGAAGAGAGGTGTCTGCACGCGCGAAGTCGGGACGATCAATGCAAGATAAAGAAACAAAGCTTTGAGATTTGCCGATAAAATGTCTTGCGTGAGCAGAAAAGCGTCATGTTTCATACACAGAGCGTTTTCGGCAACATTGCACGAAAACGCTTCGTGTGTCGCCGCACCAGTTTGTCCAGAAAAGAGGCTTCGCTCCTGCAATCGACAGATGAGAGAAAAAGTCCCACTTGTCGATCTTCTCAGATTGAAGGACCATCATTGTGTTTGCGCAGATGTACCGTGTTTGATTTTGCGTGGAGACGTGTTCAGCAAGTTGCAGCAGGTTTGGCGCGAAAAAGAAAAAGGTTCAGAGGCAGGTCGCGAGCGTCGTGTTTGTTTCCTCCGTCTCCAGGCAACGATTTGGACGCGGACAATTAATTATTGACACTCGAGAGTGAATTCTGACAGACAAGCGACCCGTGCGGTGAGACAACCTTCGCCGCGGCATTGAAAGAAATGAAAACATTTGCTTTGGAGCGCCATTGATGGTTGCTTGTTGATGAATGAGTCTATTATGACGACGCGATCACGCAATGCTGCTGCGCCTGGTGACTCCCCGGTGAGTCAGCTGATGACGAGTCTGAGAGCAGCGCGCCACGACGAGCCCAGACCTGTTGGTTCGCCGTCACCAGGGCCCTGTAGCGAAGTGGTGATCAAATTTCGTTGCATGATCATGAAACCATCACTTCAAACGTTTCAATTGAAATTGATCAGTGAATGCAACAATTGATCAGCCACTTTGTTGTCTGAAAATTTGCATTCGGGATCAGCATTGATGCAACACTCGGTAGAACGTTTACAATTTCTGATTTGTGTGCCGATCAATTCAGGCAAAATTAAAGACGCGAAACACCAACGAATGAAAGATCAAAAACGTTTTCCAGTGACGGGAGAATAATCTTCCGTTTGACACTTCTGTCAGTCAGAGCTCTGAGCTCTATGAGCCCCGCGCTGTCGAGTTTCCCTTCATTTCGTGCAAGTTGTTGCGAAACTGAACGTGTGCTGAACGTGTGCTCGAGACAAGGAACAGATCAACACCCGGTCTTATTGTTGCACTGCCCTGAGTCGTAGGCAATTCCTTCGCTTCAGCAGCTCAAAATTGTCTGCTGTTGGAATCTACGCTCGAAAGGTGTCGCTAAATTGAGCGTTTTGTTCCTGCAGGTTCTCCGCGCGTCTCGGGTCTGGACGAAGCGGACGATACGCCGAGTCGCAGGGACATCGACAAGTGGTTCGACCTGCACACCAACTACGCGCCGCCTCAGCCCGCCGCCCCGGATCATGACGGGGACCCGGCGGAGCGGGACCCAGGCGCCTTCGACCCGCACCCGCGCAAGAAGAAGAAGCTCGACCCCAACAAACTGGACCTGCAGAACCTGACCGGAGAAGAGAATGTGTCCGTCGTGCACAGAGACACGGGCAAAAAGGTACAAGTCTTTGAAATCGCAATTGACGTTGTAATGACTTTGGTGGTGACAGAATGTTGAACGATCATATTGCTTTCGCAGATTACTGGTGCTAAGGCTCCACCTCTGAAGTATCTCAGCAAGTGGCTGGAGCAGAACCCTGGCTTCGACGTGGAAGGCAAATGGGCTCATATCGTTCTGTCCAAGGTGAGTACTTCGCTTGTGACAAAAGTGGTTCGGAATGCTCTTCTTTTGCCAAGTACAAAGAATTGCACACCAGCCCCAGTTGCGTGAACTTAAATTTGTGTTGATTGCGAAAAAAAGGGGGTTGTTGTCTTGCCTCATTGTGTCAAAAATCGCAGTGGCGGGTATCCTAAGTCATCAAGAATGACGGCTTTAGGTAATTTCCGTGGTACAAGAAACGCTCTTGTGTTTTGCAGGGTAACCTTCCCGAGAAGCTCAAGTCGCGGGTGCTGCAGCCGTCGGGTCGCGGGCGGCGCTCCGCAGCCTCCTCCGCGTCCTCCTCCGCCACGTCCGCCACGCCCACGCTGACGGCGTCCAGCCTGTCGCAGGCGCAGGCGTCGTCCCTCGCCGCCGCCTACGGGTACCCGGGTATGGGCGGCATGAGCCCCTCCAACCTCATGGCCGCTTACAGCAAGATGCCCATGTCGGCGCTCAGCTTCAGCGGGATGCCCGGCATGAGCCTCGCCGGGCTCGCGGCCACCAACCCGATGTACGCGAGCATGTACGCCAGCATGATGCCCGGGCTGTTCGGAGGCATGCCCGGAGAGCTGGAGGAGATGGAGGCAGCTCAGCTGGCAGCAGCGGAAGGGAAGGAACCGGGAGAGGTCAAAGGGGGTGCCGAGAAATCTCCAGGAACCAAAGAGAAAAAGAGGGAGAAGAGCGACAAGCACCACTCTCCGAGTAAATCTCGAAGTTCAACGTCCAGCACGTCGCCAACGAGCAGCGCAGCGGCGTCGGTGGCGTCCAGTCTGCACAGCGCCTTCCCCTACATGTACAACCCGATGATGTTCAACCCGCTCTACGCTCAAAGCCTGGGCGCCAGCTTCACGCTTCCGTCAGGCATCCCGACGTCGTTCGCTTCCCTCGCTCACGCTCACATGATGAACGGTGTCGGAGACTCGGACAACGAGGAGGAACGAAAACCTTCCTCTTCTTCCAAGAAATCGTCGTCGTCTTCCTCGGCGGCGACGGCGTCTCTGGCTCAGGATGTGGCGGAGGACCTGTCGGTGCGGAAGTCGTCCGGGAGGTCGCGCCACGAGCGCTCGAGCGGGGGCGCGCACGACCTCTCGGTGCGGAAGCGCCCCCTGGAGGGCGAGGGCGTCGAGGACCTGACGATGCACAAGCGATTCGCGGGTGAGCGCTCACCGCAGGACTTATCCGTGAAAAAATCTCACCACCATCACCACGAATCGCCTGAAAAATCGAAGCCTGTTGAGTTGAACATCCCGAAGCCTCCAATGCATCACCAGCAGAAACCGCAGAAGCGGTCAAAGGGACTGGACAGCATTGTGTCTTCGCTGTCAAAGAAAAAGGGTATAGACAGTTTAGCGGATGCCCTGAGTAAGAAAGCGGAGAAGAAGCTGTCACCGGGTAAAGAGGCCTCAACGTCAGACTCGTCCAGAAAAGAATCGGAGGAATCGTAGTTGACAGCTGAGCAACATCTTATCCAGAAACTGAGATCAAATATCAACATATCTGATGGAAGTTTTGTTGTCGGTTGAAATTCCTGTTTGGCTGCGGTTGTGTGATTCGGTTCAGTTTGCAAGGACTGTTGAGACTGTTGGAGAAGGTTGCGCTGGTTCGACGGTTGCACCATCGTGTGTGACTGCACATTGTGTAATGTCAGTTTTCACTGTTCATGCTATAACAAGTCTGCGGTTGGATCATGCCCCGTGTAGTGTGTACAAGCGTGTTATCTGGTCGTCTTGGCCATTTGTGAATATTAGAGATGCACAGTGACAAAGAGTGCAAGGCTCGTTTTGGGTTGGATGCCTTGAGAACTTTGACATGAGTGGTGTGGATGGACACGCTTCGAGGCCGGAATATCTCAGGAACACTGTGTGTTGATCAGAAATTGGTTGCTGCTGCTCTTGCAGGTCCATTGGTTTGTGAACAGATTTTCAAAGATTTTCAGTGAGATGTTTTTCTTGCTGACAATACCATACCAAAAAACAAACACATGTCATCTTGAGGGTTCTTGCTTTAACAAAATCTGTGAGATAAGATTCATCTTGGAAAGCTACTTTCAAACCCAAAGAGTACGAAAGCACTTGACACACAATTCGGTCAACCTTTCTTCTTTTTGTCTTTGCTTGTAATTCAGGACGTTGCTGTGATACACTTCGCACACTTGCTATGAACAACGTGTAACTCACTCTTTGTGGTGTACAATTTCTCAATGTTTGTTGGTTGCAGTTGATACGTGAGGGAACGCAAACGCATTTGGGAGAACTGTCCAGAGAATGATCCAAGAAACAAACGCTCCACTTATTTCGTGAGCCCGGCGCTCTGAGGGGATGCGCTGGGCTCTGAAAACAGAATCATCCTGGAACCAAAATTGTACAAGTTTTGGAAGAGTGTACTGAATTGTTGGTACAAGCTGATTGTATGTGGATCGCGTGGACGAAAAACAGTGCGAAAAAGAACAAAGTAGACACTTCGATTGTGTTCAACACCAGCCTCTCTTTCTTTTCTGCTGACATGTTGAACTGTGTTTATTTGAAATTGGTTCTGAATAGAGTGCTTTCTGTTGCCTCTGTTTTGTACATGTACGTGTGTTGATCCTTTTGTTCAGGCATATTTAGATCTCAAGTGTTCATGTACATGTGTAGTTGATGAGTTTGTACAGGTACAATGCTTCGTTGACGTTGCTGCTCTGGATACGAGATGTGCAGCCAATGAAACATCAACATCTGAACCAAGCATTTAATGCGCACAACTTTGCATGTATTTTCCCGTGTTTTGGACCTGAGCAACCGCCGTACGTACGAGGTTGTATCCAACCATTGTAAGAATTATCATGTTCACGATTGGCCTGGAAGGACACGGGTGATTGATTCCAGACAACTGATTCCTTTCACATTCTCAGTGCAGAC
>JAAUXT010035995.1_pt1 | contig 25910 bp, 18 predicted proteins | sample 7278171 | NCBI WGS metagenome assembly JAAUXT01 (sample SAMN14350112, study PRJNA611818) | marine sediment metagenome | isolation source: surface marine sediment (1.8m) | place: French Polynesia: Moorea | collected 2018-08
AAAGCTATTTTTATAAGTTCAGAATAAAATTTCTTGCATACTGATAATTGCACACTGACAGTACCTTTGTTGGAGTGTTGTTTTGGTTTGATAAAATTGAGCAATGGGTATGCCATCGCAAAATTAAGGAAATATAAAAAGCAAACCTCGTATTTTATCAAGAACTTGGATTGACACATCATGCATAAGAGTGCCAAACTACGGAAGAGTATTTGTGCTATTCACTCGAAGCCAAACTGTCTTACACTTGTGGAAGCGTTCACGCGTGTTTTCAAGTGTGTGCACGAACTGCAGTGATTTCAGCATTCAGACAGCTTTCGCTTTCCAGAAAGAATCTCTATGGTTTGCGCTATGTGTTTTTCACATTCTCTTGCGTTATTCAAGATGAACTTGAAGCTGGTAGCTTTTAGAGGGTCCTTCTGGACAATTGTGACAATAAATGTTGAGAATGATTCAATCCAATACGAAAGACAACATTGTGACGCATCCAACACTCGCGCAATGGTTCTCAGCGCTGAGGAGGACCGCCAGTCATCCACGTGCAAGAGGTCCTTCTTTCACAGCTTCCGGCACAGGTCACACAACAGGGCAAATCGCCCGTGATAGCAAGTGCACCCAGGTATTGCAACAGCGAGGTTGAGCAAAGCGCCACGTCGCCCCACACGGTGCCATGTACAGGCACTGCCGTGCAGCTTCCTTCACAACTGGCATGTTCATTGAAACCACGGCACATATGTGAAGCGCCATCGCAAAACAGTGAAAAAGCTGGTTCTGCCAAAGACCATTTGGGTTTCTGTATGCAACAGCCGAACACTGTGAGCTCGACAATTCAGAAGGTGTCCCCCGGGTTGACCACGGCACCATTCTCCTGGTTGCACTGTTGCTCACCATGTAGTTCTTGTCGCAGCGACAGATGTTTTGTGGGGCCTTTCTTCGTTTGAATCACTGCTGCAGGCGCAACTTGACTCTGGGACGAGAAACAAGCCAGATCTCTGGAGCAGATCCGCTGAAATCCGATGTGTGTTGCGTGGTTGGCAAATCAAGTAACGCACGACTGAATATCATCACAAACCTCTCTCAGCGCCCAAATCCAAGGATCGTTGGAGACAAAGTTTATTTTCTGCAAACGACTAACAGCTGGAGGGCCTCGTTAAATTTCGCAGCTGTCCAGCAATGACGATTCAGTGAACGAAACTATTTTGGTGCTCACTGAAGTCCAGCAGTGTTTATTGATGGGTGGGCGGAGGGTCATTGTCCTGCAGTCTTCAACATGCGCCACTGCAAATGGCGAAAGCTTGTTCGAAGTGACAGAAATATTTGTGTGAGAAACATGCAAGGAAATGAAAGAAATTCTGCAGCATGTGTCTTATTCCAGCGAGCTCTGCAAGGCGAGGAAAGCTGAGCGCTGATTCCAGGGTGGAGTGTTCACATTTCAACGGATCAAGCAAAGCCAGTCCCACCAGAAAGATCCTTGATTTGGCGCAGCATGGAGTTCGGTCTTCTGGTGCTGTCACTGTTCTTTCCTGCCGAGTTGTTCTGACGAAACAAATCACTCGCTTCCTCCAGGAACATGGTGGAAAAAACAGTCTCAGCTGGTTGGCAACCAAGATGATCGCACCAGATGCAGATGTGCATGAAAAAGAACATGCGCCGTCGATGTGTGCCTCGCCGAATGGGAGTTGGCCCGTGGAACAGGGTTGCTCACTTGACAGAAATCAATAAGTTTACACTGCTTTTAAGGCACCCAGGAGTCCACGGGCGGGTGGAGTCCGTTTTGAGCAGCCAGATGGGTTATTTTGTAGCCATGTCCCATGGGGGCATCACTCATTCAGAAGCGTGTGGTCGCTCGGCTGGGCTTTCAACGCATGATTTTGGGCGGCACTGGTAGATGCTTGGGATGAAAACTGTTCACTGTCCACACACACAACAGGTGCTGGTGCAGTCAGAAGATCAAGCCGTTCGATAGAACTCGGGTCCTCGCAAAGTACCTTTCTCTTTTTCAAAAGCAGTTTGATCACCACCACACGTCTTTGTTTTCAGTGCACACTGCGCATGTTATTGGCCCCTGTGCAGAATCTTGTGGTGTAATATTTTGTCCAGCTTGTTTCACATCAAAGGATCTGCCACACACATTGGAGCTCCAGGGAGCCTGAGCGCAGGTGCCTGCTACACATGTTGACGCGATCGGTTTGTTCTTTGAGGGATTTCAGACCATTGACATCCACTTTCCACAAAGAACTCTGAAAGTTTAGGCCTGTATTTTTGCTGTATCTCACTTTTGTGTTTTGGACGGGCTTGTGGCTTCAGTTCTGAGTTGTTCTCAGCTTTTGTGGCCCTTGGTCCCAGATGACTGCATGTTCACACACTCTGCTGCGTCGGTTGTGCGGACTTTATGCCCCACAACTCAAATGGAGAGTTTGGTTCAGAAAGCTCGCATCTCACCTGCCTCAATTAAATTTCTGATTGGACGAGGAGTGGCAACAGAACTTCCGGTTGCAGTTCTTTCCTCTTTTCGAAAAAATACCAAAGCTCTGCACGCTTGGATATTCAAGGCTCATCAACAGTTGGGCCTCCGAGGTCCGCGAACAATGTATGCGTGTGGAGTGAGTAATCACCTGTGGGAAAAGACCTGCCTTCATCACACAACGGCTGCACGCAGTGACGTCCACACCGCTTACGTGGTCACCAATTTTTCTTTCCTTTTTGAAGGCACGTAAACAATACTCAAAAGCTTTCTTGCAAATGAATCTTTACCCCGACGCCAGCAATTCGATTCTGAGCCCAACTGCAGGCAAAGATGATTGTGCCGTAGTCTCATCCAACCAAACCCACCGCAGGCGACGCTCTGCACCATGGTGCAGAAAAGAACTTGACGCGAAATGCCACAGTGCAGCTCAGCTCCGACCATCCCTCACCGCCGCGCTGCTGTCTGATACTGAATTATGCACAGTGGGAGCTTCCGTCTGAAACTCCCATCCATTTGCACTTCCAAACAATACATGTTGCAAAATGAATATGAGGTTTGCAACCGGAAGTCGACAAAGTCTGAATGCGTTTGGAGTTTTCATACTCTTCAGGATTTGATCCTTCCGAATGATGCATCGCACTCGCTGCTTCAAGAGACTTTTCAGGGGCCACACACAGAGGCGCTTTTGCCCAAGAAAGGAACAGAACCTGTTCTTGGTACCCAAGCAAACGTGCCCCAAGCTGCCTCTGAAAGCGGACAACACTGAAGACAAACCAAGTCAGAATACGAGTTTTAAAGGTGAAACAATAAAGTCCACCAACAGCAGAAAACGACGGTTCCCAGCAAAACCAGCGTTGAACTTCCTGTCAACTGCAAAGTTCGAATTTCTGGAGCTTTCTGGGCACGCCAGATGATCCAGTTGCAGATGAACACACGTATCTGATAGGTGCTGCACTCCAGAGGGGCAGACTGGGATTCGGATGCGACGCTGAGAAGAATTGCCTCACGGGATTCACTGTGTCCCGTTTGGAAATCACTCACTGGCAAACTGTCATGGGGATTAAACACGCCGTGTTGCTGATATCTTCACGTTTCTGGTTGGAATCCAACGCTTCTTCTTTGTGCTGCAGCCTGGATGTACAGTTTTGTTTCATCAAGCAACCACTCACCGCAATGAAACGACAAAAAGAAAGAACAAATCGGTGGTAGACATTGAGAAGGGTGAAGATAAATGGTAAGAAGAAAAATGACCTGCAGTTCCCCGGCTGGGAATGAAATGTTCCAGCAGTTTGGTACAGAAACAAATGTCTACGTGGGTATGCACGTTTGGATGAAACACCTGATGCTATTCTCGCAGGGCATTGCGTGCATGTCCAATTTCAAAATGATTTCACTGGAGGTTCAGTGATCTACATTTCCTTTGTTTCAGAAACAAAAGGAAACAGCAAGATGTGTAAAATGGAAACCGAAACACGAAAGAGAGACAAAGGCTATTTTTTGCAGGCAAGATAATTCGAACCCGAAACAGAGGGAGGGAACAGACTTTCCCTGACAGGCCACGCTACATTAAGGCTTGACGCCCCTTAGTTTCAGTGGGGAGCATAGAAATTTATTCGAATTTGACAGATTCTGCAAAAAGACGAGTCTTCTTCTGCAGCAGCAATTTTTCTCCATTTTCTCGTTTTCATTGAGACTGTAACCGAGACATCTTTTCGCGGTTGGCGGACCAAAAACACCTTGCTTCAGAACTGCGTACGAGTGCTTCAATGTGATTCCGTTCAGTCTTCCAACAATGCCTTTTGCTTCAAACCTCGTATTTCTGATGGCTAAAGTGGTCAACCATATTGTGGCTGCACACTTGGACAGTAGAGCGACCATCTTGGAGTATACGAGTACGTAGTCGTGCTCCCGAGGAACCAAATACGCGCACATAAACATGTGTGTCCCTTCAGCCCTTCTTTTGAACCCGGAACACAGCTGAGTCCCCCAGCTTGGGAGATTTCATATCTTGTTTCCCCTCCATGTTGGCGTACGGGCGCGGTGTTTATTGATTAAATAATACTGGGTGTCAGATCGCTTGACAGAAGACGCAGAAAAACCCTCCCGAGAAGAAAACGAGGTGGTTATTGCGCTTGACGGCAGTTGAAAAGTCTACATTTCTGCTCTGGATTTCAGCCGTGGCCCGATTTGAGCTTTTGTTCGGTGAGTGATCCCATTCCACAATCGAGAAATTCCCTTCTGTGGCCTTATCCGTCTGAAATTTTCCCCGTTTTCACTCTGATTTTGCGTGCGCTGTCACGAGAGACAACACTGCAGATCAATGTGAAAGCCTTCAAATGTGTTTTTGAAAAGTCCCCTCTGGGACAGAGGCGCAGGAACTGCAACAGCTCTTTCCACAAAGAAGTGATTCTTGTCACCGTTATTGCCACGCAAGGCGCTTCCAGCTGACACTTTCTTGTGAGGCAATCCGAGCCAAGGCAGAGGGGGCTCCAACAGGGTTCCGAGTCGAAGTGACAGATTGTCGCAGCAGATCAAAGATTCACGGAACGTTCATGAATCTCTTCCAACGCAAGGTCACGACTCGGAGTCCGGGATGGAGATTGACCAGGTTGACACAAGTGAGCTTGCCGTGAAACAGCGCTGCGGCTTTCCCTGAGGGACTGATCCCAGCTGACTTCCTACTTGATCCGCGAGTGATACCGCTTGTCTTGAGACCATCCCTTTCGTCCACTGCAATCAGATCCAGTGGAGTCGGCTGGATGAGCTGCAGACTCTCAGGTCGGGAGACTGGTTGGTGTTTGCTGCTCATGTTCTGAAGTGAATGCTCCATCCACTCTGATGAGATTGGAGCCTCCAGGGACCTGGGGAGTTCCGGACAGTTCGGCAGGACGCCAAACTCAGGGCGGATCCACGCGCCTTTCTGTGCAACTTCAACTCCATGACGATTCGGCCCAACAAGAGACAGAAACTGAACTGCTCCGCTGCCATGGGCTAGGTTTGAAGACGACAGGGTTCTCACACTGTTCAAAAAAGGATTCCAGTGAAATGACACGACTTTCCGAGACCTTTGGTTTTGTAGAATGAAAAGGAATCTGATGCAAGTCTGCAGTCAGAGGGTACACCGTCGCGATACCGGAGCACTGTAAAGAGCAGACATTAGCAAAGTTTCAAATCCTTCAAGTCACATGAACACTCTCGTGATTTGTTGAACAACGGCGGTGCGGGCGTGCACTTTAACTCTTCCTTCCTCAGAGTATCTAGAGCTTGGCCACACCAACCAGGCCACCCCCAGCCAGAGGCAAGTTTCGCAGGAGGTATCCCTCACTGTCCCACGCTCCGCAGATGAATAATTTACAGAGTTTCTGCATCTTGTGCAAACGTTGCCTGAGAAAGCGCAGTGACACACGCTTCACTCTTCTCAATATCTGATGTGACCACAGAGGACCAAACACAACGCAACAAGCAGTGCGAGGCACTCATATCAATTGAAGCCCAAGTCAGATTTTACATCTGACACTGACAAGAACTTAAGAAATTGAACCCTGTGCGTTTCGACTCATGGCTCGTGTGCAGGATAGATCTGGTGCTTTGACTTCCGACACAGCAGATCGTGTTGCAACCAGAGAATGTTGATTTCAGGATCCCGATCTGGAGTTTGTTGGTTTGTTTGTTTTCTGTTCCAACATTTTTGTTCCTGGCTCACAAACGAGATGCTGAATGTGCTGAGATTCTCGGAACCAAGTGGACCTGACTTGGTCCAGCGCAGTGGATGTCCAAAGTGGAACCGTGATTGATTCTGGAGAGAGTGAACCAAAAATTTAGGTTGCCATGTCCACCAAAGTAAAGACGAACCTTTTCCCCCCAAAAAACTTGGCGATCATGACACGAAAAAATGTAACTCTCCCTGGTTTCACCGTTGTTTCAAGATACCTTTTTCTGGAAAGCAAATGCAAATGGACTCTCCTGTTGGCTTTTTCTACTCTTTGAAACTTCACCCGACCACCAGACCAAGGCACCTTTTCTGTTCCTGAGTCGGTTCCTCCACGATGTGGATCCTTGTTCCCTGCACTTCACCCTCAAAATGCTCGCAGGTTTGGACTGACGGTGCTGGCAACGAGACTGGCGAATGTTGAGAGCAGACGGAGTCCCTAATGAGCAATTACACGGCATTGTTATGCTGCAAACTACACATCAGCGCCGAGCTGAGCCCCCGGAATGCATTTCAAATGCAAGAACCAGGGTCTGTTTGGAATGTTGAATATTCTGCCATTGGTGAGTGGACCAATTGAACCCAAACTTGCACATCCAAAGCTTGTTTTTGTGCGCGTGTCGATCACCTTTCTGGCAAATTATGAACAAAACGCGAGCACCGTAACTTGACAAACGTTCTGCAGACAACACGATTTGCTGTCTCACTCAAGCAAATTCCACGGAGAAGACAGCGGAAGACGAAAAAGCTTCACCGTTTCCGGGGCGTCAAGAGAACTGCAGCTGCCTCCCACTTCCAGAACCAGGGTCCAAAACCAACTGATGCAACAACAGGGTGTGTGACGGTTTCTTCTGAACCAAATCTTCTTCTTCCAAGTCTCACTGGTCCTGTTGTCTTTTATCGATTCACCTTCACCATGCACCGTGTGCTCGAATAATGGGCGAAAGTTGACAAATCGCATTGTTCTCCTGGTGATACAGTATTTCCTGCGTAGTTCGCAACGAAAAGAGAAGGTTGTTCCCCTCAGCGGTGGATCCACCTTCTTGTGCAGTGTGATGGATGAATCGGCTCCACCTCGTTCATCAAGGCGTTTTCCTTGTCTTTTTCCTCGTGTTCATCCACATACAAAAATCCATTGCATGATCTCTTCAATTTCACAGAGCAGCTGGACTGAGGATCTCCGTAGAGGAAACGGGTCTTATTTAAAATTCCTGGTTTGGCAGAGTTGTCCGCACATTGGGTGTTGTTCTGTGTTCGACCAGGGATCAGGACCTTCCGTCAAGGAGACCTGTTCAAGTTTGCCTGACAAACGCACATTTACAGTCGCTCTCTCTAACTTTCAATGGTCGCCACGATGTTGACATCCGACCGCACTTGATCTCCTCAAGTCAAGCAAAGAACGGTTCGGAACAAAGTGCACCCCGCCCAGTGCGAGTCCCGTCGTTGATTTGCATTGAGAAGGGCACACAAAGCATCTGGACAGGAGAGGAAGGAGGGCTGAGGCATGCTGATCATTCCACACAGGAACCTGAAACTTTGTGCCCCAACATCAGAGAACCTGATCCCCTCTCGCCGGAAAAGGTCAATTCATTCTCCTATTCTGCGCCAGTAGATGCACAGTTTTCTTTCAAGGCGAAGGAAGGGTTCCAAGTGGTCAAACCCTTGATCAGCAGTGCCCAATTCTGAATCCAACAAAATCAGCGTAGCATTTGGCCAACTCAGACGTCTCAGTTTTTGTGTGTGTGGTTTTGGTTTTTCTGTTTTTGGTGCTCCTTTTTCAATGCATGCAAGAGGATTTTCGAGATCAGTACCGCTGAATGACTTTCTCGTGTAAGGAATGCAGGAACTCTAGCGAGACACGCAGGTGTGCTTGCAACTTTCACAGATCCGTACACATCAGTTGTCAAGCATATTGTGTGAGCAGGATTACTTTGCATGGAACGCCGCCTCTCCGTGGTTCACAGCCAACAACAATGCATTTGTATATCTCAACATGTAATTCGTTTCCAGGGAAACAAAAGAGCTGTTTTAAAGGCTTTGGTGCGTCGTCCCGGGATAGAGCAGCGAGCTGAGCCATTAGAGTAAACAGACAAGCGCGGGGCGGCCTAATCTTCTCCTCAATCCTGCAGACACACTCTCAACACTCACTCGTCCTCCAGCTTTACCATTCAAGTGATTTTTGGTTCAATAGAAACCCGAAGTCACGGATGGTAGGGATATAACTCATTGTTCAGCATTTGCCAAGTCCAGGACAACAAGTGATCTTTCTCGCAGGCGTCTCGATGCTGCGAACACAGTCGAGTCGTCACTCTTGTCCTGTTTGTCCTCCTCTGACCACGTGTCTTCAAGGGTTTCAAGGCAGGAATCTCAATGGTTTGTGTGACCCCCAAATAAATCTGGAGTTCTCAACAGTGTCTCTCCAAAAGGGCGTTCTTTTTTGCCAGTTCTTTCCCGCGTTTCTTTTGGTTGCGCCAAACGGTGCAGGTGCAGGGCAGCGAAGCAGCAATCTTCGTCAATCAAAAGACTGAACTCAAGTGTAATCTGCCTGTCCAAGCGCCTTTATCCCCTAAAATCTGGTGACTTTAGAAACCAACGCAAAATATCCGCGAGCAGCGTCTGAGTGTCCGGGATGATGATGATCCCAAAAAGAAATGAGGACGGAACCTTCACAGGCCGAAAATCGAAGTTGATTATGAGCAGACAGTAGCGGAGGTCATCCATCAACCCGCACCGCTGCGTGCGGAGAAACTCGGCTGCGTTTGAGCGTCGGATGCCACAAATGAACGCGTTCAACGCGAGGTTGTTCGGAACCTGCAGAAGCCCTTTCTTTGTTTTCACACACAGACGGAAGCAACACGAACCACCATGCTGCATTGGAAACTGTTTTTTCAGCCCAGAAGCGGTTGTTGGCTGGAAGTGACTCTCAGAGTGTCGTTCGAGGCTTCATCAAGTAAATGCACCCTAAGCGAGAGTCATTACGTCGTACAAGCCTCCAGTTCAGGATTTAACTCAGCCCAAAGAGGGGGTCGGTCCACAAGTGTGGTTAACTGGTAGGAAGAAGTCTGTTGCCAGCAACAAAAAGCCAAATATTCTGTGTTGGTGCTTGTGTTTATCTTCAGTGTCAAAAGCAAAACTGCTTTTCGACAGTGAGCAGGAAATTGAATTGTCATCGCAGTCGCTTGAGTTCTGGTGTTCTTCTTGAAGGTAAACCAATGTCAACTGGAACGAGATTTTGCTTTGTGTATTTGGGGAACTGTGTCCTCACTCATTTTGAGCAAATTTATTTCAATGGATTTCAAGAAAGCAGACCAAAGGAGAGAAATCACAATTACCGTTCAACAGACTGTTGTTCCCAAACAAGCAAAACAAGCATCCCGAGCTGAGTCACAGAAATCTCGTCTGCTCCCTTCAACCCTGCAGTTGCAGCTGGAGGTCCAATCTTTCAGGCTTGTGGTGGCATTTCAAACACGGTTCATTGCAGAGGACCACGAGAAGAAGGTTCCTTTCAGAAAACTGAGATCATTTGGATTGGGGCATTCTCTGGTTCCTAAATGGCGGAAGCTGCTGAGGCGGGAGGCTCTGCCCTGTGTACACAGCTCGCCCTGCAGCGGTCGTTGGCCCCGCTGCCGGGAGGCCTCATTGTCGCAATCTTCATTCGCTGCACTGTCATGTTGTGAACAACATATGAACAGTCTTCCCGCTCCTCACAAGGGTCTGGTCATCGTGCATTGCACCATTGGCAACTGGATCAAGACCTGTTTTTCAATTCCTGCTCTGTCTTTTGAGTCAGGATAGTTTCGCAACTTTGCAGAAAAAACACGTTTGTTCTTTGTGACCACGAAGGTCACGCAAAAGATGCCGAATTTAGCAAATCATCAGTTGGGGCTCGACCGAACGACAGTTCGTTGAGCCCCACACTGCACCGTAACAGGATCATTTTTCTGGGCTTCACAGTGTCGAGTCTGCGGTGCCTCCCGATTGTGCGGAGAGCAGCGAGTTCCCACCGTCTGAGCGAGGAAGCTGTTCAATGCAAACCTCTCGGGGTCGCCTCCAATTGCGCTGCCATTAGAGGAAGAAGCTGACTTTTTTTCCTTTGCCTGCATTGAATGGTGATGTTGCACCAAATATGGTTTTCTGTGCCGAAAGATACCGAAAACTTTTAAGCACACTGGGTTGTTGACACCTTGCAAAACGACAGGCGGAGGGAGTTGCTGCACCAACATTCAACTTTGATAATTTGCACAATGAACAATGGAACTTTTGGTTCAAAGGAACGAACTGCGATCTTTTTTGTCAAGCTGAGATCCTTTAGAAAGAGGGGGTAACTTTTGTAGACATTTTCTAAGCTGAAGGGTCAACTACGAAGGCAAAACCAGAAGACACTGACAACGCTTGTGAAAGAAATTTATTGAGAGAACGTGATCAAATCACCATCAAAAAGGTGCAAATGCAATGAAACTTCCTGAAAAACTGATTTCATAACTTCGGTACAGCAAAAGATACGTCGGGACACTTCAGCTCAGGATCAGAGAAGATGTACTGAACAGTAACTTTGCATGAGGTCAGTTTCTGAGCTCTGCGTTTCTCACAACGATTCAAACTCAAAACAGAAAGTGGAAGAAAGTGGAAATTCCTTTCAGTTTCAGTTCTGTTGGATTCTAACACACAACAATCACGTAAATTCTGCAGGAATGTTAAAGTTGTAAAAACACGAACTTGCATTTTCTTGAGCAAATGTACAAATCCAGACCAATCTATGTGTTGTCCGGTCTTCAACAGACGTCAATAAACTCCTTCGTGTTCGTAAGTTTTGGGGGTCGGTGGGTGCTATTGTATGCAGCTTTATTGAAGAACGTGTGAAAATTCAAGTTTGGGTTGGTTTGTGTGGAAAAAGAAAAGACGATGAACCACTGTCCCGCGCCCAGCTGACAAGATGCGAAGGACAAGAGAATCAGCCCGGCCACTCTCCTGCGCGCGAGTTATGTCCACATCCAACAATGACAAGGATAATTTCAATTTACGACATAGTTGTGTGATGTGAAAACAGAACTGCCTCAAAAGATGGAAATGAGAGGTGGGAGACATTTCCCCGACACCATTTCTCAGAGTCTCAGCAGGTTTGCTCCCCAAAAGACGCGGTGCAGCTGTGGTGCAGCGGTCTTGCTCGCTCCTCAAACTCCTGGCTCCATCCAGTACCAATCAAGCTGCGAGGACGCCGATGCAGCCTGAACGAAAAGTCCCGCACTCCAACAGTCCGTCACAACTCTGAGTCAAGGCGTGCACGGGGACTTCGTCCAACATTGAGATCAGTATCTTCTATTGAAGACGTTTTTATGACGCACGGATGCACGTAATCAGATTGCCGAGAACTTCCACGTCAGTCTCCGTGCTGAAGTTCAACAAACAGCTGTGCACAGAAATCATGGAAGAATGAACATTCCTGGGTTGTCCCCGTGGCAAGTACTTTTATGTCCTGACAACAACATGCGCCTGACGGTATGCAGTACAACTTATGTTTTGTGAATCTTCATGGTGAGAGTCAGCAACTCACTGGAAGGTCTTCCCAGGACCAGCCACCTACACATGTCTCTTTGCTCCGGACACATCCAAATGTCTGACCATTTCCAGTATCTACTCGAAAGGGTCCTGCAAGCGCCGAACAAGTTGCACAGACAATGGCCATCTCATCACTCCGACGGTCCTCTGAGTCTCTGTGCCTGCACAGAGGAGCGCATCAAATGTGTGCACCATGTGTCATTCGAATGGATTCCTGAAGAAGATGGCTTCTGTTTCAGGCTCACATACTGTTATCATGCCACGTCCAGGTCACGCTGAACCTGAGTCTTCATCTGCTATGGGCTGCAGCTGGTTGGAGATCATCGACAATCTGCGACAAGAAACACACCAATTCAAAAATTCCAAAAGGAAAACATGGACAAAAGTCGAGGAGCCGGGGTCACGCAATTTGATCTGATCAACCGAGAGCACAACAACTGACCTGACTACGATGGTTTCTAATCACAAGTCCATCATGAGGCTCTCCTTCTGGGGAACAGGATCGAGGCACGGCCGCAGCCACGGACACCACTGCACCATGAAGATGGCGATGATGAAGAGAACGACGAAGGTGCCGAGCACGTAGACGGATGCCGGGCCGTAGTTCCGCGGCGTCGCGATGCTCGGGTCTGAAGCGACAACGGAGAAAATGGTCTGCTCAGAGCACAATCACTTGACCTCAAAACATCTACGGTCTGAGCGACCCTTAGTCCTGGGGTCTTCTTTGACCTTTGCCAGTTTCATTCTTCGTGAATCATAGGCAAGACACCCACTGTGACATCTGAACTATGTTTTTGATCTTCTTTTGCGCCAACAAATCACAAACCTTGAAAGGTTTGTCACCAGCAAAAGCTTTTTTAAATTGAATTGGTTCGTGCACATTTGTATACGTTTCTTATGGGTTTCACGCTGCGGATACCACCAGGAAAAAGCACGCACTGATGGCCTTGTAGGTGATGGCGATGTTGCGCGCGCTGAACGTCTCACTGCGGTAGCAGAACTGCAGTAACACGCTGTCCGAACGCGACACGAACACGTCTCGCGTCAGGTCACCATGGAAACGCGTCACGTCATCGAGCGGAACGCCTCCCTCGTCCACCCCGTGCTCGCGCAGCACCACGTACTCACAGCTGGAAACACGCAAAATCAGCGGTCGACATGTCCCCGTCAAGTGACCTGATGTGGATCTCAAGACACACTGGATCTCTTCCATAAGATTTAGATCCAGGTCACTGACCTGTTAATCTGGCTGCAAACATCGTCGAACTCGGTGAGGTTTTTGGCGCAGGGCTGCAGGTTGAACTTGAAGAACTCGAGATGCACCTGGCAGAAGCCGGAGCAGTTGGCGCGGATCTCGATCTGACAGGGGAAGTGCGTGGTGGCGTTGCGCCGCGGGTTGTCGGGCAGCGTGACGAGGCACAGGTCCGCGCTCGTCCGGGGCGCCACGAGCGGGTGGTTCTTGTTGAAGCCGCACCCCTGCAGACACTCTGAAAATCAGGTTATTGTTTTGCAAAACCAACAGGATGAAGGCAGCTTTTGTCCAGGCAATTTTGACACGGAACCAGAATCTGCAAGGAAAAACGTACATTCCCGGGGGAGTACGCTGGAGGAATCACAGTGCTGATGTGCAATTCTGAAGGTGACGACACATCTGGTTCTCGTTCCCAACAAGAACAGGAAAGTACTTTTGCAGAATGAGTTTTGATTTGTCTTGGAGGACAGTTTCTCCCTTGACATCATGTGGGATAGGCATGTTCATTGCAACGATTGCCGTGTCCATGGGATTGTGTTTCCCATTACAATTCTTTCCTTGGGTCATTGAGTCGTGAGTGACAGCGAAGCAGAGTGACCCTCGTCGCGTGCCGCGGCAGCGCGAGACGGATGGAGATTGCCTCGGCTGAAATGTGGGCACTTTGGCTGAGGAATGTCAAACATTGTGACCACTGGCACTGTGAAACCTGTCAGACCACAGGTGCTGTACCAAAGTCTGAATGGCAGGGGGTTTGATACTGAGTTCCTGTTTCAGCAGAAGACCTAGGGCAGGAGAAGTGAAATGCTCAGCGTTTCTTCCGTGGTGTTCTGCGACCGACATGATCCGCGCTCTGGGTTCAAGAAACAAGAAAACCCACAAGTTCACAGACGCCAAGAGAATCCAATTATGGTGCCTTTCTCGAAGGTTCCCTTTCTTCCATTTTTTTGCCTGTTACGCTGCAGGCATTCTCTGGGACAATTTGGAATATTCATTTGACAATAAAAAGAGCAGTATGGCTGTTGGCCAATGTTTGCAGGGCGTAACAGACCGTTTCGAACGAGCCTGTTTCCATGTCGCTGAGGGAGTCCCCGAACAATACTTGGTTCCAATGGCTTTCAGAGGCGGAAGCGAGAATTTGGTCGAGGGGCGAGTCTCACGTGTGATCGTGCGTCCGATAACGCAAGTTATGGTTCTTGGGTTTTGGACTTCAGGAGGATCTGGATCCACCTGGTGAGGCACATCAAATCAGCGCCCGGGAAATGGGGTCGGAGTCGCTGTTTCCTCCGCGGTGCCGCCAACAATGGGCGTTTTCCGCGAGGCAGCTGCGTCGTGCGGGCTCTTTGAACCTGAAGCACATTATTCATATGACAGACTGGTCGTCGTGCTTGTCGTCCCACAGCCAAATGTTGAAAAACAAGATTAAGTCAAGGTTCCTTCATCATGTCCGAGAGATCGGACGATTCGTTGAAATTAGTTCCAAAACAGGCAGCCAAAAACCGCAGCGGATTCGGGAAGCAACTGTCCAGGTTTGCCTGACAACAAACTCAGCTGCTGGTCAGGTCAAGAGCTGGGTTTTTACAGCTCTCGGCTTTGGTGACACACAGATTGTCAGTGTGTTTGAAACGATAAAAAAGCCTCGATTCGCGCAAGGTTCTGAAATGTTTGTGCTGAAGTCCTGTCCGCTCAACACACACGAGCACGTGTCTCAGATCCAAGGTAATTCGGGCTCACGAAGGCCACAGGTGGAAATAGCGCAGAAACCTGTCGCAGCAGCGAAAGAAAAATGATTTACTCTCGTAAACAAGGTTCATCCGCCCCCCAGATTGGTCCATTGAGTGACACCAAATGTTGCGTGTGAGTCGTTTGAACTTCTGAAGAATGCAGAGTGCATTTAATGGAGAATCTTGTTGAACCGTGAGCGCGTGGAGCACATCGATTGAGCTCGGCCTCGGGCTACCGAAGCACTTTGTCCCAAGAATGTCTGTTGCACAACATTTCTTGCAGCAATTTGGGTTGCTTCCTTCGTGCTTTCGTCATCTCTGAATTATATTCTATTTGTGGCACGTTTGGAACAAAGTTTGGGTGGGTTGGGTTATATTTTGTCAGTTTGGTTCGTGAACGAGACTCAACCCTTTCTTCTCGTTTTTGAGTGAACATCAGGGGCATAAAAAGCATGTTACCACTCAAGTGGCTTCCATGTCAAACAGATATGTTTCCGAAGCAACAAGCTTCGAGAGTTATGACATTTGTCAAACATTGAGTCTCCCGTGACTCATAAATATGAATCGGAATTGGGTCAATCGAATCAGCGGGATTTATCTCTCAGCAGATGCTTTCTCCCGCCACACACACTCTTAGAATGGGTGTGCACAGAACCTGAGGCCCAACGTGACCAGATGACTTGCCACTTTGCCTCTCATCTGGATGGCTCATCACCATCTGCTTGGCTGAAAGATCGCGTGCAAGTTGCATGAGTTTCTTCGATGTTCAATGAACTGCTGGTTGTCGTGGCGAGTCCTCCACTTGAGCTCTTGCGCTCGAAAATGCAAGAGTCAGGGTGAGAGGAAGAACTGCTCGTGTAGCAGCTTCAGTTTGACAGTAGAGTTTCCCGCGGGACAAGCAGAAGCGATTCAATTAAATACAGATGTGCTTATCCATACAGACACGCACTTATTCAATTGTGCAATTCTCTTCAAGCTACAGATGCAAGTCATGTTGAAGATTCTCTTGTTGCATCAAACCCTGCCATTTCCAATTACGACTTTTCCTTGGAAAGCCCAATTTTCCTCAGTATGATGCCTTTCATCCTGCATCAGGATCAACAGAGTTTCAATTGGCGAAATGTTCGAGACCAGCATTCACTGCACTGTGCCAGAATTACAGACACAGCGGCACCATTCTGGTATGGACTGCAGACTTCTGCAGGGATAGAAATTGCTCTGTGAGCATGTGTGGATCCTTAGGGCTCTTTTCGTCAGGTTTGAGAAAGTGATGTGCAGAGTCTGACTTGGGCCTTCTTGAAGACAGGACCACAAGAAACAGGACCAAGAACCACAGGGTCTTCGAGGTCGATGTGTTGAAGGATGCGGCGTGGGAGTCTGCTGGATTCTCAGGAACTTACCGAAGGCTTCTGTGAGAGCCGGAAGACTGAAGAGCAAGGCGACTGTGGCCACAAAGGACTCCATGCCTGAAATCATAAAAAATGAATCGTGTTTGAAACTGCACAAAGAGAAGAGGCAGCAAGAAACATGACATCAGTCACCAGTTGTTCGGGCCTCGACAGTCGAAAGAAGATACAAGAAATTCCTCAACCAACAAACCAGAACTGCATGGTGTGGAGTTGAGGGAAGCCAAAAACTTCTTTCCCACCAGAAAAGACGGGCTCACTTGCGAGAGCTTTCAGTGGAGAAATAGCGCCACTCAATTCAAAATGTCATTAGCGTGACAAACCAGCCACTGCTTTCATAAATTTGAGGATGTAATTTGGCCATCGCGGCCCCTCGTGTACATCATTTTTACTGCAGCAGAATTACAGCTCATAGCTGCTCGTTCGGAGATGAATTACAGCAGTGTCACGTTGGCTGTTCTGTTCAAGGCTCTTCGTTGCACTATCAGTTGAGTTGAACCGTCCAAGTTTCAGGTTCCGTGTGAGAACGTTTCAGAATAATTTCAGTTTCTGAACGTGAAAATATATTGCACGCACAACAAACAGGTGTAGCAAAGGAACCTGGACAAGAGCAAATTACAGGCAGCTGCACAATCGTGTCATTGATTTGTTGGTGATGATCAGCACAACAAATTGAATAGCATCGGGCCATTCATGACAGAAAATTCACCAGCAGGCAGCACAGAATGAACGTTGCGACACACTTCGTTTTGTCTGGCCTTCAGTCTTCTGCACAACTGTCACTAAAGCCGACACAGCACACGTGTTGAAAAAATGGCAAGTTGGTCTCCAATCCACCAGGCTTCCAAAATGCGGGTTGCCGAATCAGTTGAGTGTCAGTGCATGGGGCCGCGCTGACAGGAATTAACTCGCACCTTCACATTTTCCTCACTTTTTTTTACCGCACACCAAAAAGTGTTTTGAAGTAGCCACGATGGCAGGAACAGAAGCGGACCCAGGAGCGAGATATGACAGTGACACATCGCCCACACTGGGAAGCAAGACAATAACCTGCAGATTAAAATGGATCGCTGGTCCCCTGGTGACACGTGCTTTTGCTCCGCTGGTCTTCGGGCGTGTTTACGGAGTCAAGTCTTCTGCTAAAAAAATGCGGGTTTTCTCTGGAAATTCAATCCAAAAAAAGTTTCTATTTTTCGCGATGCAATGCGGAGTTTGCCTTGTGAGCCAGACTCTATTGTCAAGAATCAGCTGCAGTTTTGGTGTTGCTTCACTCAAAGTCAAAGGCCAAAATGGTGACAATCTTTTGTTTGTCTGATATTGCGCAGACGACCACAAACGACCAGCTCCTTGAACCTGTGGCAACAGCGTCGTGCGGACACACGACATTGACCCAGTTGTCCCTTCTCAAGTGTCTCAAACACCAACACCTGACGTGTACTTGATATGATCACAATGTGGCCGTTGGTTGATGCCAGGTTCTTTTCTATGCAGTTAAGGATCTGATTCGCTGCCTCTCGGTTGGCCCTGTGTTGCTTTTCCAAGCAACACGCTGCTCTTTTGGAAGGACATTCTGAAGATTTTGCAAGAAGCACGACCAATGTTAGCAAGAGTGACATCACTTTTTATTGTGTGAGACAGGACACAATTTTCCCATTCTCCAGTGCCTGGTCTTTTGTGCCACTTCGCCAGTGACAGCACCGCGAAACCGAGAGTGGTGTGTGTGTGTGTGAAAGAGAGAGAGAGAGAGAGGGAGAGAGAGAGAGAGAGAGAGAGAGTGTGTGTGTGTGTGTGCACATGTGTGTGTGTGTGTAGAGTGCAAGTACACACAACTCTATTGGTTCAAACACAGCCCACTTTCTGAAAACTGCAGGTCAAGCAGAAATCTAAGGGGACGAACGTTTTGGACCAAAGTAAGGTCTGTGTGCAGACCTCGTGCTCGTAATCATTCAAATCTTGAAGAAGCCCGAGTCTGATTTTTGAAAGAATGCTGCCTCGAAGGAGTCTCTCTCTGTGCGTCTCTCGCCGTCCCTCCAACAGGTTTTTGTTGCTGAAGCTCGAGATACTCTCCGTGTTTCAACCCACCTGGCGTCTGAGTCCAGACTGTTGCAAGGATGCACCACACAAGCAAAAAAAGGAATTTCCTGGGCAGACTGTTTGATGCACGATATTTCTCTTTTTTCATTCAACGCAAATTCTACTGTGCTCAAACCCAGCTGCGAAGCTGTGCTCCAGCAACCGGCCCAGCGAACCTCCATTGTTCTCTGCAGCAGAGACGGTCCCAAATGCAGATTTCCTTCATTGATAAACGTTCCATTGTCATTTATCCACCCCGTTTTCTTCTCTTGATGGGCCTGTGTTTGCTGGAAGAAGCACAACAGTCATTTCCCTCCATTCGACCAGGTCGGGCCCCTGTGCAGCCGGGATACGTTGCTCGACGCTGGCCAGTTTAATTGACTTGTGGGCGGATGCAGATACAGCGGGCCCTGAGGGAACCACGATTCGAATTTCGAAGGAGGCTGTCGGTGATTACTCCAGAGGTTTGTGATGAGAGGCCAACAAATGTCTACATTGCAGTGAACACATCGTGGTCTTTGTGTGGCGTTTCCTTGCAGGACATCCGGCTCGTCGTTATCGTTTGTGGGGCCTGTCTGACGGACCATTTTGTAGGATCATCATTGTTTTCATTGGAAAGAATAAAAGGAATTTTTGTGGTTGGCATCTGAGGAAACTACAATTCTGCAGCTGCAGAAAAGTGCAAGAATGACCGCAACAGCCAGTCAGATCGACAGCAGCTGCAGCAAAGTTGAAAAATGCATGAACGCAGCGCCGTTTGTCACCACAAATACGGTCCGCACGTGGGAGACGACACCGTCGACTTCCGCTTCAGAACTGAGGTGACCACGGAACAACGTGAGCAAGAGCATGCAGGTGTGTGAAGACCGTTTCGCTGGGTATGTTGGACATGCAACCAACAGTTGACTTTGGGATGAGAAAATTGATTCAAAGCAGCTGGGCTCTCAGGTCACAAGTCAACAGAATATTGATCAGTCATCACGACGACACACAAATGCATCTATTTCTCCTGGCTCTTCTTCGGCCGTATCTGCTCCAATTTGAAAATCTCGCAAATTGGCTGTTTTGATCAATCTTGGAGTAGCCCAGAGACAATTGGCATGTGCAGGAGAAGAAGCTTGTTTTCACGGTGAGTGTTTGCGACATCAACTTGTGTGTCCCGTGATCGTCATCGTTGTCATCTGCCTTGAACGATGAACCCCAACTTGACATCATGTCACAAAGTTTTCTGAAGAATCGAAGAGCAAAAAGCAGATTTCGCTGCATGTGGGGCCAGCAAGAAGGTCACTCACCCGAACCCCCAGAGTCAAACTTCTTCCAAGGGCCTTTGAACTCACAGTTTGGAAAAGTCGCATGCTTCGGAGCAGCGTTGTGAAATGTTCACTCAGCCATGGATGGTGGTGGCGAGTGGAAAGGAACCAGTGTGTCCACCTGATCTAAAAGGCACAGAACCTCCGCCCCTCGCCACAACTCAAATTTTGAATGGTTGGGCAGCTCGCGTCCAGGTCTGTGTTGACCTCCGTTTGCATGTTGCGGCTGAAGGTCTCTGGAACAAACTCAAAGCGACCATCGAGCAACAAAAACCTGGTTGGGTCCGACGCGAGCTCAGAGCGTGTTCCAGCGTCTTCATTGATCAACCTGTGGGAGCAATAAAACTCAGCCTCAATAATGGAGGCGCACACCGCCCGTCACCAGTCGTTTGTGTACCATCACATTACGCAGGACTCGTGCTGCACGATGAACACGGCAGAACAATAACGAGGCAGCCACAATAGGATAACTGGAGGTGTTTAATAATGGAAGACTCTCTCCTTGTCTCGTGTGCCGCAGGAATCAATAGAATTTCTCGGGCCCTGTTCAGTTTCAGTGTCGCGCGCCGTCCTTGCAGGGTCCACCACAAACTTGAAGTTTGGGCCGCGTGTAGCTTCCCGGAGAGACAGTTGTTGTTGAAAGAGAAGGAATCTCTGGTTGTTGCCTGCAGACACTGGAGCTCAATTGTTGTGTCTGTCCAGTTGTCGCCAACAATGCTACTCGCAGTGTCTGCAGGGTTGTTTCAAGCTGAGAGGACGGTGCTGCCGCTCGAACATTGCACCCCTCTCTCTCTCCCTTCCAGCTCCGAGAATGTTTCTCAACGCTGTCAATGCACAATTATGAATTCATCCGATGAGCCTGCATCTCGTAGCGCCGGGGACGCCATATGGAGAGATTCACACCGGATCGCTGTATCAATCTTCCATCAACTTGTAATTCACGGCCCGCCTGCCTCGTCTCGTGCAGGGAAAATCGGTGCCAACATCAATTTGCGAGCAAAAACTTTGAAACATAGCCAAGGTTGAGCGTTGCCAACATGATCTTCAGTGACTTTACAAAAGGAAATCTCTTTTTTGACCAACAGAATCGAAAGCTGGTTCCTTCTCATGACCAGCTGCACGAAGCCTTCGGGTCATTCTGTCGGAGCTGAAACTTCAAACACTCCCTGTGCCATTGACTCTGAATGAGAAAGGCCTCCGCCAAATAGCTCCTTCTTGTTTGTTGAGAGGGACTGAAGCACACAGAGAAAACACACCAGGCCATTCAATTGCTCTCTTTTATTGGCTACTTTGCTGCCTGTGCTCACAAAGCAAGAGAGCAGAATTTTATTGTGCTCTTACTGGTCTCATGTTTGATCCTCAGTGTGCACGCAAGAACTGCGCGTTGGAAATGGTCGATGGAACATGGATTTGGAGAGAAAGAGAAATCGTTCGTGCACGTAACTGAGGCTCATCTCTGCACATTTGAGAAGGAACGTTGTGTCAGTCACAAAGTGCAGGCACACAGCAAATCGGCCACACAAGTCTTAGAACACAGCGGATGGACATTCGCTTTTTGATGACCGGTGTTCTCCAACCAGATCCTGTCTGCCTTCTTGTTTAGGGTTCAACAAGCAACAGCATTTCACGAGAGTACGACGGACGGGTTTGTGTAAAGGTTGACCAAGAGCTTGCTGCATATTTTGCGAGTTAAACAGACCTCAATGGCTTAAATCAAAGTTGACAGAACGGAGCAGAACGATCGCGGTTAGAGCCCAGCAGATATCATTGAAGCCGAAGCTCTTTTTAGCCACAATGCAAACACTGCGCCGGCAGAGCGCCTCTCAAAGGCCAATTTCCACAGCGCATTTACTTATTGAGTTTGCAATCTTCACACCGGATTCAATTTGCCATCAAATTACTGGATCTGTGGGATTGCTGAAATTTCATCCACTTGATTCAGGAAGCAGGAAGAGAATGGGCACCTCCCGCGCGACCCTCGCCGCGACGTGCGTGCGCCGTCGGGACATTCCCCGGTGTGGAGTGTCGATCCGTCAACCACACGCACTCTCTATCTCAAACAATTTCTGGCTGACAACACTCCCAACCCAACTCTTTTTTTAATCCAAGAGGTTTTAAGAACGCGAGCGAAATTACCCTCAACTGCAGGCGACAAAACTATCCAACGCTCAGTTTTCTCTTGCATCTCTTACAACACGCGTGACCTTTGTTTTCTGGTGTGTCATTATTGCAATCTAAATTGGCAGGAATGTCAATCCTGAGACTGGCATCCTCATTCAGGAAGTACAGAATCCATACACTTCAGCAGTGAAGAATGCGGTGCGACACTCCCACGTGTATGAGTACGAGTACAGTCCAAAATCGATCACCTTTTTGAAGCGGAAACGCTGTTTTTTTTTGTAGGGGGGGGGGTTGAAACGGTGAAAACTAGTGAGAGCACCAAGTTCCGAACCAAGTGACACTCGTTCCTTCTCTTCAAAGTGTCACTGAACGGGACATCGACAGAACCCACAGCTGTGGGGATCCGCTCATAGACGCGTGTTGGTGCCTGGACGCGCGGCGTGGCGCTTCTCGACGCCGCTTCTCGTTCCCAGTGAGGAGCGGTGATGCTTGAAATGTGCAGCCAATAACTGCGACGTACACTGTAATATTTCTGCCGCGATGGCTTTCTGGCATTGGGGCGGTGCAATGTACTGTGTGTTGGAGTCCTGTTTCCAGATTCATAAACCCTGTCATTTACCATTTGAATGGAGATCTGACCGGAGACAGCGCTGTCAAGGTTGAGGCGCAAATCCCCGTCCAGTAGACGCGGTGCCGTCCACTGATGAAATGTGTAGCAGAGGAAGGCAATGAAAGGACGGAATTGTATTTCTCAATTTCATTTTCGGTTTGACCAGATGAGGCTTTGAAGCTAATCCGAGTTCTTCAAGGGCATGTCGACATCGCTGCATGTACGACACGGACAGCCAGATGTTTGCAGTGAGTCACTTCCAAGTTCTGGAGCAAATGGCGAATCAATTCACACTCGCTGAGAACCACAAGTGATGTCACCTGCACGTAAACTCGACATGTTGCGCTGATGAATTTTTCGATCCATCTTGCAAGACAGCAAAAAATTGTTTTTGTTCAATTGTAAGCTGCTGTATGACATTGAATATCATTGTTTTTGCTCTGTGTTTATCATTGCTGTGTTGAGATCCAACAGAAATGAAGAGACCACCTGACAGCTGAAGTGCTCAGTATCACCAGCTGACCACGTGTGCAACAAGCCGCGAAGCAACACAATCTGCACTTGTTCATGTCGAGGCACGAAAACGAATTTAAATTTCCTGAAAGAGTTCCTTGGCACTTATTTCCAAAAAAGCAAATGAGGACAAACTGCAATGAGGCACGCATCACGCACTCACATGGGTGCACTGTTTCTGGCTGCAGGGGAAATTGCAGGAAATTTGAATTCACGGTCACCAGGCATTGCATCACAACGTTGCTTCACGTCAGTTGCTTCTTGTCTGATCAAGCGCCTGCAGGTTCATTTCTCTCACTCTTTTCTGTTGACGAGCAAATTTTGGATATCTGACGCACTGGACTTCAAGATAAAGGGTTGTGTCCTATTGCGGCTTCAGAGTGCAGAATCGTCCTTTTTTGTGCACCCGGCTGTGGTTGTGAATTCATGAGTTCTGCTGCTCTGGCAGCAACAAAGGCGGAGTCAACTGTCAGCAAACATACGCAGCGAGTTGACGAGAACAGAACACTGCCTGAGCTTCGACGGGTCTTGGTGGCAGCGGAAACCTGCCACCAACTGATTCAACGCTGCATTGAGTGCTCATCTACTGGTGAGTGACTCGCCAAAGTCGCACAAATTGGACATCAATGCCACATTCGATGACACAATTGTTGAGGATCAGCCCAGGTACCTTTTCCTCGGAACATGACTTGTTGACAGAACTCTTGCTTTCTGCCCCTGTCATTTTCCGTGACAATTGACTCCACGAGAGATTCTGACGTCACTGGGTGCATACCAAATCTCGAGACGGACTTCCGGTCTGTGGTTCGGTTTCACCGTCTGGCTGCAGAAAGAACCATTTCAAGCAATCCCTCTCCCCTGGTTCATGCCAAGCGAGTGTGATGTCCTCAACTCAACTCACAAGTGCATTCTTGCGTCGCGTGTTCTCTTCCAGCAATGCTGCTGGGAACCAGCTTCAGTTGGTCGCGTGACTTCTCTGTTTCTGCTGTTGCCTCTGACACAACACGTCTCCGTTCCCAAATCAAAACTCGCATGTCGTGTTCTCACGCTGCAGATGAGATTTCAACAAGCGTACACGAGTGCAGCAGACAACTGCAACTTCTTTTTGTGTCGTCTGCGTGGTCTGAAAGCATTGCACACCACAGGTTCCTGACCCTCACGACAAAAAAGCTTTGCTTTGGTCCAGAGTGGTCCTGAGAGGCTGCTGTTTTTCTGGAATATTTCGCTTCCTGGGTATTGGATCAGATTACTGGTGAGATGTATGGGCGGGTTCACAGACCCGGCACCGTGCGAGGAATGCCGCGCAGAATCTGACAACTTATTCCATCATCTCCCATTCCAGTCGCTCCGCTTTCTCTGCGCCTCCTCTCCGCTGCGCCGATCACATCACCTGATAATTCAATTCCTTCCCTCACAGATTGAAAACAATAAAACAACTGGAAAGATTTCCAACGGGATGTGCAGCGAGTATAAGTTCTCTGCCCGAGCTCCACGCAAGCTAATTGCAGTGAACAAATTCATGGAAACAATCAAATCTGCAAAAAAGTCAAACTTTGTCAAAATTACACCAAGGAAAGTGGAGTCAAGACAAGACGGTTCTTCCAGTGATGCAGATCAAACTCGAAGATAATGCAATTCTCTCTTCAAATTGTCTTCTGTCAAAAACCTCCTGGCTTCTCATAAATCCCAAAGATGCTCGGAGAAGCTGCGTCATTTGATCAAAAGAAGATTCGGGGCGACCAAGGCCCTTGGTTCAACCACGCTGTGGTCACACAGCCTCTCACATGTGACCTCCTTGTGATACGAGGTAGAATCAAAGTATTCTGACAGTTAACATGGTTTCAGCGACACCATTTGGTCACAGTTGAGTGCACATGAATAATGACAAACAAAAGACTTGACTAATTTGGTCGATCGGTCGCACACCGCAGAGATCATGTTGACTTTGATTCAACCTCGTAGAAGGGAATTCACCCACTGAAAAAAGGGTTTCAGTTCAATCATACAACTCTTTATCAACCAAAGGTCTCGGAAAGTCATTGCATGATTTCACAGGAACCTATTTTTGCAGCGTGGGTGAACCCTTACGGAAACTGCGATGTCGCGTGCAACCGCAGCGCTCGTGTGCTGTGCAACTTGCTTTGTACTGAACACAAGAACCTTCATAATTTCACCAGTTCCAGTGGAGTTCAGACACATTGGTACTTGCGACTTCTGCCAGCCTGTCAGTAGGTTCACTCAGATCCGATAGCAAAAGAATTGACATTCAACAAAGGGTTGTGGAGCAGAATTGGATGCGTTTTGCTTTTGTGAGGGAAAATAGCGACAATGCTTGACAGCTCAGGACACGTCAACAATTGGCAGTGCAAAGGCCCAACAAGAACTGTTCTCGAAGCATGCATACGAGAAATTTGAAAGTGAAAATTAAAACTCGCAAAAGGTAGAGCCACGATAATTGAGGGCACCCGAATGTGTGCTTCAGAATCCCTTCATTCCACTAATGAGCCTGCGGAATGTGGGCTAATTGCCGCAGAGAAAGACAAACGAACGGAGCCGCGGCGCAGCTCGCCTCACGCAATCGCAGTCCCGCACAACAGAGCTGTCCGGCTCAACACGAACAGGGACGAAAAAGCTCAAAATCTTTTCCCTGAGTGATTTCTGTTTCATATTGTTGTGGTTGAGCAAGATTGTTTGTGTCTGGTTGTGTCTGGATTGATGGCAAACGTTCCCAGGTACAGATGCAAGTCCAAAGCCCTCTGACATGAACAATACCGTACCGTCTCGTGTATAAGACGCACTTTTTTGCCCCAAAATCAAGCATTAAAAGAAGGGGTGCGTCTTATACATGAGTATATTTAGATTTTTTGAAATACAAAGGGAGAGATAACAATTTAGTAGAGTGAAGAAGATCCTTCTTTCTTTGATGACCTCTAAATAAGTTTTGAAGGCATGAGCTGGAAGAGGAAGAAGTTCTATTTGAGACCTTGAAGTGGGATACAGATAAAAGACAAACTATGGAAGAGTAGAAAGAATTATTTGGGGTAAAAATAATAAAAAAATAAAAAAATTTAAATTTGAGTAATTTTGAGTCAAGTTGATGAATTTTAAAAATAGCTTGTAAAAGCTGGACTTGGGGTGCATCTTATACATGAGTAAGTTGAAAACATGCAGT
>JAAUXT010125622.1_pt1 | contig 25902 bp, 28 predicted proteins | sample 7278171 | NCBI WGS metagenome assembly JAAUXT01 (sample SAMN14350112, study PRJNA611818) | marine sediment metagenome | isolation source: surface marine sediment (1.8m) | place: French Polynesia: Moorea | collected 2018-08
ACCATTTGTACAATAGAAATAGTTATTGAACTTTGTACAAAAGACTCATACTCACCATTTGAGTCTCGATTGCTGCACAATCTCGACCGAAATAGTGAGTATTCGTCTTTTATACAGCGTTCAATAACCTTGTCCGTGCGTTTTGCCAGACAAAAACGAGAGTTCCATCAAGGACTTCTCTTTTCGTTCACATGCACTTCAGACTTGCAACGCAAGGTGGTTGCACGTTGTGTTCGTTGTGTCACACGTGCGCTCATTCACTCCAGGTGAAACTGGACTTGGATCTCTAGAATACACACAAGTACACGTAATCTTCAACCAATACGTCTGGCTGGCACTGCTTTGCTTCACAGTGTTGGTTATTTCTGTGTGAGCGAGTGAAAGGTTGAGCTGTTGTACGGGACGTCTACTTCAGTGCGCCAGATGCAGCTCAGATAAACCACTTGGGAGAAATCCTGCAAAACGTGAGAGGTTCGGATGAGACGCGCGTTGTCCGTTCTGCGAGGAACACAACAAAGGTTTGTGAAGCATTGTATTTCAAACAGATCAAAAACATGTAAATTATGAGACACGCATTGTTGTCAAGATACTTGTTGTTGAGATTTACACACGTGTTTTTGCTGAGATAATCCCGACGCTAAGCACAAAAAGAAAAACAAAACAACTTGAAAACCTCCTTCCCCTCCCTGTGAGTGTCATGATTACTGCAGAGAATCACGCTTTGGACACATAGGACGCGAGACGTGAACTTTTTGAACGAATTCTGATCATCGTCTTTGAACAACATCAGATTGTTGAAATGAAAACGAGAGAAGTAAAACAACATTTTCCAGCAGAAAGGTTTACCTTTTACCTTCTCCAGGCCACGGCCGCCACGTGAGCTCTGTGCTGCTCTGTCACCTTGTACTCAAAACCAATAGCTTTCAGAGAAAATGAGACTTTTCGACCGAGCGCAAATTGAATTCTGCCGACTCCCGAGAGATCCAGAGCTGTCGGGGTCCTGAGTGCCCGGGGCGGGGACCAGTGCGGCGGGGACCCGTGCTGCGGCGGATGTGACGGCCGCACCCCCTGGTGGAGAACGGTGTCGTCAGCGTCGCTGTCGGCGCGATGTCGCTGCAGCATGACGAGGAAACACGACTGCATCGTGTGCGTCATGGCTTCTCTTGATGTGGAACAAAATGTTCAGAGTTCCTTCCTTGCTCGTTGAAGAAAAACGAACGTGCGTTTTGCAGAGGAGTCACCTTGGTGAAGATAAGATGCGGTTGTCTGAGGAGTGTTCGGTGTCTGGTTGATGAAGTTTGGTTTTTCTGGTTTCCTTTTCGCACTCGCTGTTTCACTTTGAACGTCGAAACAGAAAGTTATTTCTTGTTGACACTGAAACTGTGCTGTGATCACTGTCAAAAGTTGAACGTCTGGAACTGCGCTGAAAAAGTTCACCGTGAGTAGCTGTTTGCGTTCTCGATCGAACTTCTGCTTCCAGCACAAAAAATTCTGCTGCAGATGCGACGAGTTTGTCGCTGCCTGTTTTCTTCACCTCCAGTCTCAGGGGATCCGGAGCGGCTGCCTTTCCTTTCACAACGCTTTTGGCTGCGCGAGTGAGCGATGCGAGCTGTTTCAGCTGCGTTTCCCAAGGGAGAAAAGTGTCTCAGTGTTCTACAGGAAATCTCCTTTCCACAAGCACGTGAAAATCACCATTCTAAGAAGGGTGTACAAATTCTCTCCGAAAGACACTGGCATGTTGTTGTGCCTAAAACAAACTTTTTCTCAGGTGAAAATCCATTGCGGGTAAACAATCTCCGACGTCCTTGTTGTGAACGATGCGAAATGGAGATAGGGGAGCGAAATCTAATCGCTTTTATAGGACGGGAGATTCTTATCTCTGACGTCTAATCGCCAGACGTTTACGACAAACGCCACTTTTTCAGAATCGAGCAAAACAAAATGAACCAAAATAGACAAAGGAGAAACATACGTGCGAAGAGGACTGTGACGAGAGATGTTTTTTCTTGCTTTGTGCAGAAAGTTCTTGGTGAAGCAGCTCACAAAAGCGTTGATCGATATCAATTGTCGTCACCAGACGGCCTTGAAAGGCACTGACAACTCAGTCTCACCCTCAGTGTCAATTTCAGTCTCAATCACATGGGAGACAGGTTGGGTGCAGAAAGGTATCATCTGCGGCAAATCAGCAAGAGGTTGAGTGTTTTTGCACCTTCTATCTTTGTCTCAGTTTCTGGGGCAGGGTGTGAAATCAGAAGCAAAAGTAAGTGTCTACCAGGGGAGGCCTGGGCAACAATGCTCAACCTGACATTGGGAGTTTCAGTAGAACCTGAGCACAAACGAGAAACTATGAATAAGAGGCAGATATTTCAATTGATAGAGCCATATCAGTGAGGACAAGCGTCACAGTGACTCGCGTTCTTCTACAAAATGCGTTTACTTCAACAGTATCGCACCGGACGCAAAAGCGCAACCTGTGTGCTGAAACTCCCTTTCCTTAAATTGTCTGTTTGTGCTGGCTTCTCGTGTCTGTTTGTTGTCAGATTTGTTGTTGTGCATGATCTACAGGACTGATGCTGATACCCCAACACTCAGACGCTCATCAGAGTTGTCCCCCACAGGTGCGCGCAAAACAGCGAATGTCAACAGCCCCCGAGATGGTGGTCCTGGCTGTGCAGTCGCACCGCAGAAACGCGCAGAGAACCAAGACTGCGACAAGCAAAAGTCATTTTTGCCCACACAGACACGATTGACCACGCCCACCCCAGTGTGTGCGAAAATATTTCCAGACACACACGCATGCGCCGTATTCACCCGTGTGCTTATTTTTGGGCGCAAATGGAGGTGTCAATCTCAAACATGTTTGCGACTTGCTTCAATGGGATCTCAGAACCAGAAAAGAATGGCACACGCTGGGCTGCGTCTTGTACTTGGGTGTGACTTAGACATGGGTGCGTGCGGTACAACCACACGCACATGCACACACACATTCACACACACTCACACATATGTACACAAAGGCACTCACACATGCACACACACTCACACACACGTTTACACACACTCGCACAAACACCACACGCACACACACACACACACACACACACACACACACACACACACACACGGCAGTCTTGCATGATGACAGATACAAATCACCAAGACGTATCTGTGCAGTCGAACAACGTCAAAAATGGATCGTACATTTTATGCCTGCGTTCTTTGATCAGGAAAGTTGCGTCCATATTTTTGTGTCCTTCACTTCCAAAGTGCATTGGTCAAGCGGTATGTTTAACCACAGGTCAGCACACGTGAGCCGTTTATGGTGGTCATTCGAGAACTCAAATTGGAAGCGTGATTCCTGACAGGTGGAATTTTTTGCACAACGTTTGATGTCAGAGATGTACGAGATAAACTTTGACATTTCAAGGACGCAAAATGAAACAGAGCAAAGTTCTTGCGAAGAAGAGACAACTGGTGTTCTACGTGTGAGTCCAATTGTTCTTTGTCATCAGGACAAAAGACAAAGACTACGGTGAGTTTGCAAAAGTGCGACGCAACAGCTGGGTGTCCGGTACTGGTGTGAAATTGTAGCCATGACGAATGGACAATGAGAATGACGCAGTGTAATACTGTTTATTACAATGTGATCAGAGCTCGACCTTGAGAGTTCCTCACGCAATAATGCCTACGCCTCGAGGTCCAGTTTTTGACTGGTCGAATGTGATTTGTGACACCTGTTGTGTGACAAGTTTCACGTGTCGCACTCCAAACGTGTTGATGTCCTTCTCTGTCGTACTCCTCTGTGAGGAAACAGCTGTGAACCTTTGTCCACGCACAGGCATAATACTCGTGTATGAATCCCTGATTCATGCTTGCGTAATGGTACCAGTGGAAACCTTTGATCTCACACGTATGTGTCAAAACTCACATGGAATCTCCCAGTCCTCTGGATGACAACTTCCAGTATTCTCACAAAAACCTGTTGAATGTGATTTCAGAGCATGGCTGCTGCAGTGGCCGTGTTTGGTGCAGAAGGTGCCTTGGGTCGCGCGGTCGCTGAACGCTTGGCCGGACATTTCCCCGTCAAAGTCCTGCTGACCAAACAGCTGGACACACTGAGTGCAGAATCCAGATGCACCGTGAACTACATCAGCTACGACTCCCCCTCCAGCATTGATCGCGCGCTGGAAGGGGTGTCCAGGGTCTTCGTGACGACTCTGACAGACTTTAACGCTGTGGATGGGTACAATGAGGAGGTGAGACGAGGCGAGGTGATCGCGGAGGCGTGCGCACGCGCGCGAGGTCACGTGTTGCGTCACGTAGTGCTCCACAGCGCCCCTGGCGTCACGCAGACGCTCCGCCTCAGCGCCCGACATCTGGACGCCAAATGCGCCATTGGAGAGATCATGAGACGACTCGGGCTCCCAGTGACGCACCTGCACCTCCCGTGCTTCTACGAAGATCTGCTTCGCCCTCCCTTCAAGCCGCGGAAACTCGACTCGGATTCATTCGTATTCGGTTAGTGCAGAACAAGCAGCGTTTCTCCCGGGAGAGCGGTGCCGCAAAGGTCACAAAGAGAAAAAGCTTTTGTGATGTTCTCCACAATGCAGCACAAGAGCGAACGTGAGAAAATTATTTCCACATCATCTCCGATTTTTTTCTCTGACAGAACACAGAATCGTCTGAATCTTCTCGCTGGCAAGCTCGGAAGTGTGAGAGAAAGAGAACAGAATTAGCTTCGGTCTGCATCCGTGCAATGTGACATCGGATTAATTCCGCTTCCTTCCGTCGACTTTGTCGCAGGAAAAACCCACTTCCACAGTCAGACGCACGCACGACAATGTCCTTGCAGGCGTTGCCTTTGAGCTGCCAAAAAAGGAGCACATGTCATATCGACAGATTTCTTTTTCAATTTGTGTACATTCAGTGTCAGCGTGTTTATGGTGCCTTCATTCAAACATTTTGTGAAAAAGGAAAAAGGCCAAAAAAGCCAGGTTTTTCCAGTGCAGAAGCTTGAGCTCGTCTGACCTGAATCCCGCAGCCTTTCAGCGATCCGTCTTGTGTACACCGCCTGGAAGCGCGGCCAATCCATTCCTTTTGATTCATATTTCAGAGACCGCAGCCGACAGGAGCATTGACTGGATGAGCCTGGGAGACGTTGGTGATGTGGTGGCGAACCTGTTCCATAGAACCGATGAGTTCCTCCACAGCACGCTGAGTCTGAGCGCAGGGAAGCTGTCCTTCGACGAGATCTGCGATGTGCTGACGGAGGAGCTCCCGGTTCACTTCAGAAGCAGAACGGCAAGTGTTCTCTGGTTGGGTTTGAAAAAAGGACCGCAAAAAACATTTCGTGGATAGGTGTGGGCCAGAAGTGGGACCTTGGTCTCAGGGTAGTTGCATTCCTTGTTGTTCTCTGAAAATTCGTGCAGAAATTCCACACGGAAACTTTAAGTTCTAAAAATGAGCACACAAGAATTATATATTTTCACGTGTGGCAAAACCGACCCAGAACCAAAGTGGATTTTTGCTCTGTAAACGTAACAACGATTCGAGAGTTTCTCCTTTCTGCACGAAAGAGAGAAAGGAAAGGACGAAGACTCGCGTTCTGAGTGAAAATGACCACAACAAACCAGGGAGTGGGAACCCACTGCAAGTTTGCAGGGATTGTTCTGTGCTCCCCCCCCCCCCGAGTGTTCACCACAGACAGGTTCTGCTCGCTGAAGCCCAGGCGTTCCCTGTTGGACAGCAACACTGATACTGGCCAACATCAAAAGTTATCCACCCGCCAATCTCCAGAGGACGACGCCAGCCGACCTGATTTGATTGTTTGACCTGATTGATAATTCCTGTGTGTTGTGTCCCTGTGATTCGTCACAGAGCGAGTGGTTTTGATTGAGAAACACAGAACAAGGTTGACTAATGATGGATATTTGTTCAGATCACAGCGGACCAGATGCGAGGCCTGGGGAACCCTGGAGCCCGGGACCTGGCCAACATGCTCGAGTTCTTCTGTCACGTGGATCAGGGGGCGGAGGCCGACCTGACGCGAACCCTGCACCCGGGAGTCAAGAGTCTCCATCAGTGGATACAGGACAATGTTGATACACTCAGCCTCGTGTTTAATTGTGATAAACGTTTGCGCATCAAACATTCATGAGGTCCTGCTGGTGCACGTCAGTTAAAACTTACACCAACCATCTGGAGCATGTGGTGCCACTTCGAACACGAGCATACCCACGCAGGGAGAGTGCCATCAGTGACTTTGAGCCCATTCAAATCATCTTTTGTTATCGTTGATCTTCTGATGGAGGAATGTTGCAGATGTGCACGCAGTTGACTCTTCCTGCAGACTTTGGCTCGTGTCACTTTCTGGGACATCTCTCTCACGGCGGTGCTAGCGGGGATGGAAGTGGAAGATGAATAGGAGCCGGGTGCAGGGCGCACACAGATCCGCCTCGCTGCTCCAGGCTTCATGCTCCCTGTCCACGTGTGTTTTGTCAGTTGCGTTATGTCCTCTTTGGAAGCTGCTGGTTGTTTGTCGGAATGCGCTTTTCACGGACTTGACTTTGGCCGACGCCTGCCTTTAAAACAGGACGTAGACTTGTGGGGTTGGACCCCACAGGCGTGCCCCTCTTTCATTGTCAATCTGAAACAAGAATTTGCCATTACAATGAAAACATCAATTCTTCTGGACGTACACACACACTCTCACAAACATACACGTACACTCATAAACACACACACAAGCATACACATACACTCACAAACACACACACACACACACACACACACACAAGCGTACACGACATTACAAACACACACATACACACACACACAAGCACACACAACATTGCAAACACACACACAAACACAAACACACACACACACACACACACACACACACACACACACACACACACAAGTGGCGACTCAGTCTGCGAACCTTGAGCGCATAATTCGCCAATTGAGTGCTCGCTTGGGCTTTCCCATCGTTTGCTCTGAGAATGCCCAGAACCGGCACAAGTCCATCTGGACCATCTGCATGTCTGGTTCATGGATTTGTAGTTTGTTTTTTTGACCATGGTGATTGATCGGATCCGAGCAAGACAGACCGAGGTCGATTGAGACGAGGCTCCCCATGATTTCCAGCTCGGCGTTTCCTGGTGCAGTTGTCCGGATGGCCCTCCACCTGGCAGATTCTTGTCGTGCCTGAAGAGACATTTTCTGAACGAGGAAAACACGGTCGTAAAACTGAATTTTTCCCCATCCCTCACCCACCGCACTGCGTTGCTGAAGGACACTGCAGATTCCCGCAGGAGACATGACAGGACCACCGTATCCACCCGTGTATAAGACGCACCTTTTTGTCTTGAAAATCTTGAAAAGATGCACCAAATATGCGCCACAACATCAAGACTGTTGGCGAGATGCAAGACCTGCAGCGGAAAATTCGTGGACAGCCCTCGTATGAAATTTTCTTTCATGTAATACAACCCAATACCAGAAAATCAATGTGAAAATTTGGGTGCGTCTTTAACATGGGTGCGGCTTATACTGGGTGAACATGGTATGTTGGCCCGGGCGGTGTCCAGGCAGTGTACTCCAAGACACCTGCATGCGTGTACAAACACTGAACCATCATTGGTTGTGTACAGGACAGCACAAAGAGCGCAACAAGTTGTTCCTTTTGTGACCTTGTCGCAGTGTGCACGCAGAGACGTGTTCACTGTCGTCTGGCGCAAAGCTTTGTGTTGTTCGCCAAGACAGAAAACTCGGGAACAACCCTGGAGAATTTTTCAAGAGTCCTTTGGCGGACCTAAAACAGCCCTTTCCCCCTCTTTTTGCACCAATGCCTACTCTCTGTGTGTGTGTGTGTGTGTGTGTGTGTGTGTGTGTGTGTGTGTGTGTGTGTGTGTGCATGAACGTGTAAATCCTTTTGCAACTTAGGGTTTGGTCTTTCCCTCCCCAAGGGTTGCACTCGGATTCTTCCGACCCTGGATCTGCTGGAGAAAGCGTATCATATGCGTTAATTGGGCGTCAGTAGTCGTGTTTTCCGCAGAAAAGGAACTCGGTAGGCGGACAGAAAGGTCAACCAATTAGACTGTATCAAAACACAATTTGTTCCGTCGGAAAAAAAGTCATGAAATCAATTGCACCGTGGGTTGAAATTTCTTCCCCGAATCACGACAATTCGTGAGAAAATCTGACTGATCAGCTCAATGTCCACGACTCGTGTTCGAAAGTAATTTGCAACAGCAAAACAAGAACACTTGTCAGTATTGAGACGCGCCTGGTGGGTGCGTTCTGCATGGAGATCTGTGCAAGACAACTTTGTATCTGCTCCTGGCAATTTTCACTTCCACAGACATTCATCATCGTGAAGGATTCAACCGAAAAAGGTTTCCAGAACCTTGCCATCGTGAACAAAAGAAAATATTCAAAAGCCACAAACATGTGAAAGACACACTGTTTGCCTTGGAGAATTCAACAAAAGTCATTTTGACCTCTTCCGTGGTTCAGAGTGAAATGTGGTCAGGGTGTGTGTGCCTGAGGGAGTTTTGTTTGATATTTTTTCATGTTGTCCAGGGTGTTCAAACGTTCAGCACTATTTCTGCCTCCATCACAGGACAGATCTCCTGCCCCAGTTTCTCGTACAGGTCCACAGCTCATCTGACAGAAACATGCAGCTCTTTGACGTGGCCTTTCGAGGCTGATAGACCCTGGATTGATCAAACTTATCTCACCAGTTTATTTTGTGTATGAATCGAACACAAAACTGCACCCCAAGCACAAACTTGGTGGGTTATTTGTGGCACGAGTCTCCATCACCCATTGACACCACAAGGTGTGCAACTCCAAACGCTCCCTTGTCCGAACACAAATCGCCACCGTGTACGACTGAAGAAAAATGAAAGTTGATAATTTTGTGGTCTTTTGGTTGTGAGCAAAGAGTTTTTTGAAGTCACTTAATTTGCTGTTCACTACAGGTTGCAAGGCGACATGCCAAACGCAAAAAGGATTTCACAACAATTCTGTGAGTGCACCAGGGAATACCACAATAACCCGCAAACAGAATGCAATGTCACCTGCGAACATGTTCAAACGGGTCCTCTACGCTAATCCTCATGTCTGAATCGGGTCACTTTTGCAAACGCAAATTTGAAACCACCTCCCTTTTTGTGGGATGGTGTCTTTCTGTTTTCTGTGTGCCGTCTGACATGAGGGAGAAAACAAATGGAATGTGTCTTTGTCTGCGAACAATGAACTCACAAAAAAGCGTCTGCGAACAATGAACTCGCGAACAAACATCACCTGCAGCGTTCGGAGTGGGCGGGACGGTCCAGCGCTGACGTGACGTTTCAAACGCTTCTGACGAGTTCTTGAAAGGAAATTAAACTCGTTTGGGAAATGAATGTGTCTGAAAACAAACGTGTCCAAAAGCGCGTGTTCTGCAAAACAAGTTTGGTATGCCCACCACGTCTTCGCTCGCCATCAGCTTCAGCTCGTGACAATTTCGTTTGTTGCGCGCAGGTCAACAAGCCACCGCACCCCATCGCCATATTTGACCGCGCGAGAACCAAAGAGCCAAAATACTTTCTTTGACGTGGACAAAAAGGCATAGGCGCCTTTATCAGTTTTTGCACAGGAAATTGCACAGTTGGCATCGCAGGTGGCTGCGCAAATATTTTCCATAAAGTTCACCGATCGGCACTCGAGGATTTATTGTCGTGGAAAAAATTACACAACCATTGACGTCACAAAAATCACGATCACTGTTTTGTCTGTTTTTTGATGAACAAAGGTTCAAATTTCAAATTTGAAGTAAAATTTGATCTAAATGAAACTGATGTGTCTGTGGATTTTACCTGGGGAACTTCACAAAAAAAACCCCACTTGACTCTTGACAAGAAACTTGCAGCAAGAATTTGCAACGAAACTGCCTTGTTTGACAAAATGTTCTTCCTTCACACCTTTTTGTTCCTTCGTCAGGCTCACAGTAAGTCACAGTCTCGAATAAGATCCATGCAGACGTCGAGTGGGCGAACTTTTGCAGTTGAACATTGCGGAGTAAGCGTTGGAGTTGCATCTCGCATACCTGAAGGGGCGTCTTCACACACCTGTCAACCTCGAGATTATAAGACAGGTTCGGCAAACACGAAATGTAGACGTACGCGTAAGCGTAGACGTAGAGTTTCACCCCTTGGGGACACATACTCCATAAAACACCAACACAAATTTATGTTTCAAAGCTCAGAAAATTAATAGAAAGAAGAATTCCCACTCAAGCTGTCAGTGAACAATTGAAACAGTTTCCTGATAATTCTTTCATTCAAAGAGAAAACTTTTTGTCTGTACTGTGCCCTACAGGGTGAGATTGTACGTTTGCATTAACGCGTACAAGTTTCTATGTTTGCCGAACCTAGCTATTATGAAGCCTTTGCGTCAATCCTGCGTCACTTCAAGCTGCAGTTCGTTGAAACCAAAGGGTTATGGCGGGCAAAGACAGAGCAAGAGGGGTCACACCCTGAGCAGACGACTCCTGCCCAGAATAGTGACATACTCGTACTGCCGGAGAAATATTCATCAACGTGTTGAGCGTTCAAGATAAGGGGTGAACAATCCTTTTGTCCACCAGGATCGGGGTGCTTTGTCTCATCAATGTCGCCGAGTGTTGGTGGGGGGGGGGAGCGACTTATCGACGTTGGAAAAAGGGAATTTCGAAAGGGAACAGCCAACGCCCGAAAATTTTACAATGTTGCCAGGGAACAAGGTTCGCTGGAGGGATTCACAATAATGGCTGATTGCAAAACATCACCACTCAGCAGAAATTTGCCACACTCTGCATGATCGACCTCTATCTACGGAACTCGCGTGGGGGCTGCAAATAACGTCACCGCTGCGAATATGCGTTCCTTTGCGAAGAAGTGGAATTTTATTGGTCAACCCCCTAAGTACGGGGGACACCCGATTGACAGTACCCGTCCATGGACACCAGTCAGCGAACGAGTGTACCCCAGTCAAACGTGTTTTTTTTTCGTGGACTGTTTGGCGACTGCACGCGACTGACCCCCCCCCCCCCCTGTCAGCACCTACACCCATCTAACACCACACGTGTGCACACACACACACACGCGCGCGCGCGCTTGACGCCAACGTGCGTGTACGTTCCACTCCTGAACCACCTCGTTCGTTCCAAGCGAAAAGCGCCAAAAATACGACCTGCACTCAGAGAAACACGGACCCTCTGGAAAACAGTCTTGGGTCAGTCTGTTGTTTATTGCAACAATATTTATTCTTTTCATGTCCACCAGTTCTCAGAATGTACCCACGTGCCCTGTATCTCAGTCTCCTGCGAGCATTCTCAGGTCAACCAGACAATGGACGACTTGAAAGCATTGTTCCTTTGTTTTACCATTTTGTTTCAAGTAACTGAGGGAAAGAACACTGCGAAGCAATTCCTTTTTGGTTCAAGACTGCACAAACCAATCGTCGGGGAAACGAACCGTGCTGTGCACACCCTGGTTGGCCTCATTTTCTTTCCGTCGCACCGTTCGTCCAGACACTCGTGTCTTTGAATGTCATTTTGCAAAGTGGTTGCAGTACTCCCAAGTAACAGGGGATGTATTTACTTCTGACACCCGCGCAAAACACAAGAATGAAGAATGACATGAAAACACATTTCACGCAACACTCCAATCTAATCGTGCGCTCCAGGCTGGGCAGGCCCGCAGCCCCTGGGCAACCGTCTGCTGGGCTTCAGAGCAATCCTGTGCTGGGCAGGCCCTCAGCAGCCCTGTGCTGGGCAGGCCCTCAGGCCCTGAGCGCCCCCATGCGGTTCCGGTCCTGCAGCCTCAGTGCCCTCGCCCGCACTTGATTGAAACCGCTGCTGCCCACAGGTCGGGACGGGTCCCGAGGTGACACCAGCTGCGCATGCGCGTGATACGATCAGCTCAGGAACCACGTGATGCGATCAGCCCAGAAACCAACAGCCCGGAAAAACTGGGTCCTCCGAATATTTTGCTCTGATGACCCAAAGTGGATTGGCTTATTCACGCGTCCTTCCTCCCTCCGTCGGCTCCACGTAAATCCATCCGGCTTCCAACGCAGAATGCCATTCGAAAGGAAAGCTGTTTGTTTTACTGCGGTGTCCCTTTGCCTTTTTAGTTTTGTTGAAATGGGGGTTTTCACACAGCTAACGCGGCGTCAAAATTTTGACGCGATGCCAGGAATGGACTTTGATGCTCTCCATTGGGCGTCATGTCAAATTTGATGCCCTCGCGTCAAATTTTGACGCCAGCGTAAAAAAATATCTGCCTGTGTGAAAACCCCTGATGGCTCATAACCGATACACAGGGTCAACTCTGTGATCGGCTGTTTCGCTTCAGGCATCGATCCACGGAAATTTATCGTTCAAGGCCACATCGCGTCAAACGTCGTAAATTCAGGTCCGGCCTCTAGCTCCGGTGCCATTACGGAGAGGAGGCTTCAACAAAAGCCCAAACAAAGAAACAAACCCAGCTGCACAGGAGTTGAACGTGGCATTTTCCAGCCTGAGAAAGGAACCCCCAACTTTGTAACCCTCTGGTCTGGAGACGAACTCGCACAAACACGTATAGCGGTTTTCACATTGGTGACGCGCGACAGTTTTGTCGGTGACGTCGGCGTCAAAATTTCACATTGAACCCAACTGTGGAATTTTTGACGTCAGCACAAAAATCGACGGCGTGTCAGATGATGTGAAAACCCCTTATTTGTACACAGAGAAGCCTTGTGTTGAGGCCTACACGCAGCAGTCATATAACGGTCCAGTTGGGCGGCCTCGGAAACATGTACAGCAGCGAGAGAATGATACTAATCAAATAGACAAAGAAAAGAAATCTGTCTATGACCAGAGCGACCAATTTCCACTCTCTGACGATGGCTCTGGACTCGGCCGCCTCAGCGTCCTTGCGCTCCGCTGATTGGTGAATCCGCTCGAGGATGCCTTTGACGTCATTCAGCTGCTTGTTGATGCGCAGACAGTTCTTCTCGAGAAAACGCAGTTTTCCGGAGTGTTCGGAGTTGTTCTCGGTTGTATCAAGGTTCAGAGGCGTCATGTGGAGGTGGTCCGAGAAGTGGTTCCAGGCGTGAGAGGGCGGTGCGTTGTTCGCCTCTGCCTGCACGATCTTGTGTCCCTCCTCCTCCTCCAGCAGGTTCGCTTTGCGAAACTTTCTCCTGGGTTTGGATTTCCTGTCGTAGGACAGGCAGCAGACGCGAGCGAGGATATCTATCGCGATCTGAAACGAGCAAATAGGTTGAGGCGCTTTCCCGTGTTTTCAAGGAAACAACACGCGATCAAAGAACCTGTGTGTTTGGCAACTTCAAACAGGGAGAAACAAAATTGTTTGTGCGGCCGGCGCCCAAACCAGCTTCCCAAAGAATTTATCGTTCTCGCTGCGCAAATTTATTGCGCTTTTCCTTCCAGCGCGGCCCGGGGATGCCTGGTGAGTAGACCCGCTCTTCACAATTCATGAGGAATATTATTTTGGAAATTTACGCACCACTCTAAGCCACTTGGGCACCCTGTTCTTGTTCTCGCCACCTCGGTGGATATGCACCACCAACGAGGACAGGAAAATCGACAGCATAATGATGATCATGTTGAAAGAGTAATACACTCCTGCAAGAGAAACACAAATCAGGTCTCAAACAAAGTTCAGTTTCACACAACAGAGTCGGACACAGTCGGATAGTTTCAGTTACTAAACTGTTTTTGGTTTTTCCCAGTTTCTTCATTGTTCAACTTGATCGTGGAAGCTGCGTCGCCTGTGTCGCCACAACGACCAACAGAAGCACCGTATTCACCCAAGTCTCAGTCGCATCCGAATTCAACACACCCCAGGCTTTTATCTCCATTTTCTGCTGTCGAGGCCCAATGGAAACAATGGTTCGTACCCATGCGTTGGACGCACCCTATTTTGGGGCAAAAGGTGCGATTACACGGGTGTATTCGGCACACCAACACCCAAAGAAAACGTGTTTTCAAAGACTACCGTACCGTCTCGTGTATGACGCACCCCCTAATTTTGGCTTTTTCTGGTACCAAGGTCTCATCAAAGCAATGAAAACTCACACTCATTTATAAGACGCACCCCTTCTTCAGATGTTTCATTTTGGGTCAAAAAAGTGCGTCTTATACACGAGACGGTGCGGTATTGATTTGTCTCTGGCGAGAACTGAGTCTGGCGTCTCCGCCGGAGGGACGGAAGGACCACTGACCTATGGTTGGCACGGAGGAAGCGGTGGGAGGCGCCGCCTCCACCAGAATCAGCAGTAGCACGAGAAAACTGGCGAAGAGACTCATCGCTGAAGAGGAGCAACAAGTGCGCATGCGTGAGTGAGAGCAGGTCAAGATGCGCGCACGCGGTTTCGGAACGCGCCCCAGCTTGGTGACACGAAGTAAAGGTGGGATGCGAACCCAACGTCATTTTTGTGGAGTTCCGACACAAACATGTGCTGTTTTTTCGATCAATTGATATGAGTTTTGTTTGAAAGCCAGAAGTTGGTTCATCTATCTGTGGTGTTCTCGATGTTATCTCCAGACATTCAATGTCAGTTTCACCTGCGCCGAGAAACGTCATTCAAAATGCGCAACGTTGAACAAAAATTGCGCAAGAAGACGTGACAAAAAGGTTGATGAAATTCTTAATGAGTTTTGACATTGGATATTTCATTTCAGTCTTTTCTGCAACGCCTTGAAGTGGCGCATACACAGAGCTCCACTTTTGGAAAAAAAAAAACACCTGTGAAATATCAATGCTGACAGAACAAAGGAAAGAGTAAATTACCCAAGCCGGTTCTGTCCGGCCGGTCCGGCGGCAGCCAGAAGACGACGAGCGTCAGAGCGGCCAGAAAAATACAGGGCAGCGTCAGGATGTAGCTGGAGAAGGTGACTTTACGCTGCAGCTCGAGGGTGAAGGAGAGAACGGCGATGGGGTTCGGGTCCCCGTCAGGCAGGAGCTTCTTCTCCGCAATGGGCTGCACGATTTCCCACTCACACGAGTCCTGCAGTGAGCAAGAAGCAATGTCCGAGGCCCCTCAGTACGACTACCGTATTCACCCATGTAGAAGTTTTTACCCAAGCACAAGACGCACCAACTTTTACCTGGATTTTCTGGTCTCAAGTCACCTTTAAAATATATACCAATCCCATACCCATGTACAAGATGCACCCCTACTTTTGGTGCTCAGTTTTGGGACAAAAAGGTGCGTCTTATACTCGGGTGGAAACGGTATTCGGACAATATCCACGAGAAATGGACGGCGAACGCGGTATGAGGTTTCTATTTCCAAACCACTGCTCGAGGCAGGGAGAGATACGCGAGGATACAAATCATCCGTGTACACCTCCTCCGATGGTAATCACGATGCGGGGCTCCTCTTTACCTTATAATCCGTCTGGAACGTCGAGAGATCGATTCCTCCGGGAAAGGCCAGGTCAAGATCCACTTCGCTGATCGGGTGCGTCCACGATCCAAACCACATGGTGCACGTTTGGTTGTCAAACGGGAAATTGGCGACGTTGATGCTGCACGACGATTTGAAGATGCTATGCGGCACCCAGGACAAGGTGCCGTCAGGGAAGACCATAACTAACGCCGAGCGCGCAGCTGCTCCGGGGTCCGCCCTGCAACGGAAAGGAGCCGGGGGTTGATTTACTGAGGCGCCGGCCGCGTCGTGTGGAGTCGCGCACTCACAGGAAATGGTCAGTTTCCAGTCGCCTCTCCGCGTCACAAGACATAGACACGCGCATGGGGGAGACACACACACACACACACACACATTGGAGGGAGACACACACGCACACACACAGGGGAGGGACACACACACAGGGGAGGGACACACACGCACACAGGGGAGACACACGCACACAGGGGAGGGACACACACACGAGGAGGCACACACACGCACACCGGGGAGACACATACACACAGGGGAGACGGACACACACACACACACACACACACAGGGGAATGAGACACACACGCACACAGGGGAGGAAAACACACACACACACACAGGGGAGAGACACACACACAGGGAGACACGCACACGCACACAGGGAGACACACACACACACGCACACAGGGGAGGCACGCACACACGCACGCAGGGGGAGATACACGCACACGCACTTTTGCTGCCACTGCCCAAAGTTTTGTTGCACGTTTGATCCAAATCGGCCCTCTTGCACTCTGTAGAGCGGGTGCACAGATACACAGATACTTTGAGCTGCGTCCCAGTGCATGAAAACCATTCGTAAAATTTGCACGCCATGTTGGAATTATTTTCCGGGCAAACAAGAAGAACAAAAGTCGCTTTGACCAACCGTTGTTCTGAACACCTGTTTCGTTGTGCGCTTCAAAACAAGGCTAAATTTGCAAAGAAGCCTGGTCGAAAACCACAATGGACAATGAGACTTTGCATGTCATCAGGCAGGTGCGTGTTGTGTCAAAAATTCTGATGGCAGTGCTGTGTTTTCCACCTTGGATTTGTTTGTTGCCCACACAATAGCACGTTTTGACGCGACTCACGTGTTGTAAAGCATGACGTCGGGAATCCAGACGTCGCGACTCTCCATCCGCACTGACGTCACGCCTCCGTAGTCCCCAGGATCCCACGTCATGTACTTGTCCTTCCAGATCTGAAAGTTTCAAACTTCATCCTCACACTTGATTCATGAAACATGGATGTGAATTTGTCTCCAAGGAAAATGGTGAAAGACAAAGGGAAAATGCAATCATGGTTTCATTTGATCAAACGAAAACGAGGAAACGAAGGGACGAGCACTCAGGGAGTCTCTCGTACTTGAGAGTTTCAGCAGAGTGCTCCGTAGACGTAGCTCGTACACGTAGCACATAGCTCGTTGATGCAACTCCCCTCTTTTGAAAGAGTCCACAAAAATGGAACAGATAAAATTGATACTGTTTTCAAAACATAACTTTGGGGTTTATGAGCTCTGTTGAAACTTGATACTTTGTTGAATGTGTGAAGCAATTCCTCAAGTGTCTAATTCTACAACTATTTTCAAAACTGATTGTGCACCCTTCCATAACAGGAAAGTTGCATCCACATGCAAGGCGTCACAACGTTTTCTTGCTGCGGGACGTTGTGCTGAAACTCTCAACTTCAAGCGAAACGTGGCCGCGTTCTTCAAAGTGCGCTGAGTTTTGGCGGATTTTTACGCTTGTGCCTCTGCGTGCTGCAGTCGTCCCCCACCGTCCATCACAATCAAGTTCCTCCCGAGTCTGGGCTTCTGCACCATCAGCCTCTGCATTGTCGAGAGCTGAGTGAGTCCAGCCAGGCATTGATTTGGGAGGAATCTTTCCACACACCAATTCCTCTCCAACAATTCCTTTGCAGACACCAGCACTATTCTTATTGACAACTCAGTTCGATTTGAGGGGGCGTTCATTTGGGAAAAAAATCTCCCCCTTTTGTGACATAAATTGCGTATTTGTATTCAGAACGCAAACCTCTGAGTTTTGCTTCTGTGGGCTTGATTTCTTCGAGCGCCATTAAAACGGGATGATGATGATGAGATGATGATGATAGAGCAAATCCTCAAGGAGATTGGCGAGGTCTTTAATTTGGATCCTGCAACCACGACACATGATGTAGGAGCCGGAACCCAGAAACTCACCATTCACCCCCAGGTAGTATCTCTCCACAAAACTGTCCAGACGTGATGTATCGCTCAATCTATTTCAATCATCAACAGATGAGATCTCGTGGGGGAGACTGAGATGTGGCGTCTGATACGATCAGGGAACGGGGCCGTTTTGAAATGACCAATGGTCCATTCCGTCCCAGAGCGTGACACCCGCCAATGCTCTCACTTACGGCTCATCACACGGGACACCACACCACACACAACACCGACAGCACAACCAGCTCCTCCTCCCCCATGAAAAACGCAATTTTCCCCTCAGTCCTGGATTTACGCAACAGATAATGCGCGCAGGTCGTCAGTTGATGCGCTAGTCTCGCATAAACATCGCAAGAACGATGGCGAATTTGTGCAGGCTTTTCTATCGCACGGATGGCGTTTTCTGTCTCGATTTTTTGCGAATCTTGACAGAAACAGCATCTGTACAACAGAAATAGTCGCAATCTTGACTCAAATAGTGAGTATTCGTCTTTCGTACAGCGTTCAATAACCTTGTCCAAGCAGAAGCCTCAATGTCGCACGAAGCCACATCACGAATGTGGCTCTGGAACGAAAGTCTCGGCAGCTGAACGCAATGAAATCACAGCTGTTGTAGTTGTACGAGGGAGGTCCACGAATTGGCGGTTTCCGGTCCATTTTTTCCGGTTTTTCGGGAGATTGCAATTTTTCCTCGGGCATACATTATCTCTTCATTGGGGGCAATGGATCCAACAACACAAATGTGTCCTCCTTGACCTACATGTGATGTCAAGTGGCCTTGAACTTGTGTTGATCCAAATCGTCCTGCGACCAGTGAGCGTGTGCCATGTCAACAATGTCTTTGGTTTTGGAGGTTTTTAAGATGAGTTTAATGGTTTGTTTGTTCTCTTTTCTTGCTGTTCCTTTGCAAGACCGGGTAGAACAACGTGCGGTACTCAAGTTTTTGGTCAAAAGTGGACTCTCTCCCATTGACTGTTGGAGACAACTGCAGCAAGTGAACAGTGCGAATTGCCTTTCCAAGAATCGGGTGCGAGTTTGGCACAAGAGATTTCGCAATGGTTGGACAGAAACTAAGGACCAAAAAAGACCAGGGAGGCCCAAATCTGTAAGGGTTGCAGCAACCATCCAAGCTGTCGACCAAGCCATTCAAGGACAGCGCCGGACAACTGTGCGTGAACTTGCAAATGACTTGTCCCTGAGCAAAAGCAGTGTCCACAACATCATCCGCAAGGACCTGAAGTTGTCAAAAATTGCTCCCAAATTCATTCCCAAAGACCTCACTCAGGATCAGAAAAATGTCCGCCTCAACGTGTGCAACACCAACATCCAACTTGTCAAGGATGACCCCACCCTCCTTCAGCGAGTTGTGACATGTGATGAGTCATGGGTGTCAGTGTTTGAACTGGAAACAAAGCAGAACTCAACAGAATGGCACCCTCGAGGGACAAGGGTCAACAGGCCGAGGAAAGCAATGAAGCAGAGGAGCGAAAAGAAGGCGATGTTGACAGCATTTTTCGACAGACAAGGAATCATCCACACAGAGTTCAAGGATCCAGGAGTGAATGTGACCAAAGAGGCTTACTGCGCAACTCTCAGGAGGATGAAGGAGAGTCTCAGAAGAAAGTGGCCAAACCTATGGGCAAGGGACAACCAGGGCAAGAAATCTTTTCTCCTGCACCAGGACAACGCATCCCCGCACACCGCCGATTTGACCATGGAACTGCTGACATCCAGTGGGATTGACCTCTTAGAACATCCACCTTACTCCCCGGACCTGGCCCCATGTGACTTCTTCCTCTTCCCAAGGTTGAAAAGGGATTTGCGCGGGGTCAGGTTCAGGAACATTCAGGAGATGCAAGCTGGTGTGAACAGGGTGCTGTGCAATGTCACCAAACAAGAGTTTGCTGCTGCAGTGGACTCTTTGGCTGAGCGCTGGATGAAATGTGTCAAAGCTCAGGGAAGTTATTTTGAAGGAATGCATTTGCAGATTGACCCTGAAGGAGATCATGGAATCGAGTTTGAAACAGACAGTGAATTTGAGGACTAAGCACGCAATGAGTGTCTTGCATGTGGAGTCGCAGACCGGTTGACAGTTACAATTTTGGCATGTTTGTTGGCATGTGTTCACATTTTATTGGCATGGTATTTCATTCATTTTTAAATTCATGTATTCATTGGCTGTTGTTTCAAGCATTAAAAGAATTTTTTACCCCAAAAAAAACGTGAATTTTTGGACGAAAACCGCCAATTCGTGGACCTCCCTCGTACCGGACCCTAGGCACGATTCATGGACGCAGGGGTGAGGGTTGGGGGTGACTTCCGACCAGAGGCAACAAAGTGTTCGCGTACTTCGCATGCTGGGGCAAATTTTGAGTCTGCGTGTTTGGTTGCGCGGCGGAAACAAAGGACTGCTTCACTCGACGACTCCTGCAAAGCTTTTGTCTACAAAAAGCCTCTCCCGTCTTCACAAACCAATTTGCAGATGAAATACGACGCTACGACGGTGGCGACGGGCACTTAGTTTTGGGGTCGTGGGGTTCCCTGACGTACGAGCCGAAACTGCGGCCCGTTGCGGACAGAACCGAGCCAAGCCCGTCCACTGTGAAAACGGCCGACGACACAAAGGAAAATTTTCCAAGCAGTTGGTCCCTTATTCCCAAAAGGAAAATCTGTTTGTCATGGTGTCTTTCTTTTGTTTGTGTCACAATCTCCCCAGCAATGGTCAGGGTCCTGGAACGTTCTTTATGGTCCGACACAAAGGCCAATTGCCTCCTCACAAGAAACAAGGGAATTTCCAAGCGAAAATATGTTTGGAAAGAGCTGTATGAGCTGCGAGGCATACACAACACAATTTCCCCACCACGACATCGTTATCTCCAACTTCCCACTCACACACCCAGACAAATAGACATTTAACGAGTACTCACAAATCGAGACCACATGGACGTGATGAGCATCTTGAGCTTCTCGTTCAGCTCCATCTGGATGAGGCCGAGGCCGAACGCCACCTTGACGGGCTCGGTGTAGTTGAGGACGGGCCTCCCGCCACGCCCCGCGAGACGGTAGCGACGCATCAGAAATCGCACGAGTCGCTTCTCCTCCGATATGGTCACGTTGATCTCGCCGTCCGTGATTCTGTGGCGAAACAAGAACGTTGGTCTCACATAGCGCGCCGCGCGTGACACACCGCGTCACTTTTTCGGGAGGTTCAGCAAACACGTGCTACGTGCCTTCAGTACGTGGCTGACAAAATCAGCCCGTCAATGTGGACACAGCATGTGGCTGTGGAGACCGCATGTTTGTCCTATGTGTTTTGAGGATTCCACAGGACTTCCATGAGGTGTGGGGAGGTAATGAACAGCCACGTAGAATTTAACGGTTGCTAAACCTCCGTATTGTGGAAAAAAGTTTTTTTTCCAAAACAAGGTGACAATCTGGAGGAATCATTTTTCACAATTTCTGACAAAAAGGTTAGGTTGCCCCCCCCCGCCTTTTGAACCAAACTGCATGGTCAAAAAGTTCAGAAAGATCTGTTAGGCAGCTTGCTGTAAATGAGTGTGCACAGCTTTGTGATTGGTGTGTCGCGGACCCTTTTGTGACCACTGTACACATTTATTTTCACGCGGAACAATCGCTGCAGATGGTTTCAGCTGTGAAAACACAAGCGAAAAATCTCTTTCATTTCATTCAGTGTGCGACGTTTGTTCACTGAGTCTGTTTGTCAGTATTGAATGCAACAAATCCACATTTCTGCACCGAAAATCGGACCAATCCTTGTCTGTCGTCCTGACGATATTATTCCCCGTGTTTTACCCGTCACACTGAGGCTTTGATTGTCACATCACCATAAAGAGACAGCGCAGAGAATCCGAACATCACACAGTTCAAAGGACGCTGGGGGCAGAGGAGTGTGTCAACAGCTTTTATCACAACCTACAGCAGCAGCAGCAATCTGTTATGATCCTGCGGTGGCCTCAACAGCCGGATTCTTGGTATGACGGGTCGGGTCTGACCCAGCATTAATCACTCCACATCTTTATCTCCTTTTCACACATGACTGGCAGAAATGGCGGTATGTGTGTGTGGTGCGAGAAAGAAAAGGCTGACGTGCATACGAGAGTAGAACCAACATATCAAATCCCAACACAACTGAATGGCCAGCCCCACCCTCTTTGGTGTCCAGTAGCACAAGGAAGAATCATCAACTCGGCTCTTTTGTATCCAAACTAGATTACTGATAATGGATAGTTTGTCAGCAACAGAGAAAGCATCAAATTTGCACGACCCAAGCGCCGTGGCTTTGTGATTAAAAATGTATTTCTCTCGCACAGCAGTTAGAAAGATGGATTCTTGCTTTTGTTCCTCAATTTTCTTTCGAATCCGAGTTTTGTTTGCTGCTGGAAAGGCTGAACAGAGACAGTGAAACGGGTCCCAGTGGACGCGGGTTTGCCTCACTGCCACGCTCTTGTCGGCTCGTTTGCACCAAACGACACCAGCAGCCCAAATCCGGATTTTCGGGGGGAGGGGGGTATTTTGAGTTACGAGTACCAGCACAGGAAATTCCCATTTGATTCATCTCTGAATTGTGAAAACAGTTCCATTTGATGGGAGTACTCGTGTGGTTGGGTCTGATTTGTGTTCTCTATTGCTGAATGTCAGACAGACGCACTTCGGTGGTCATCGAGTTTGCGAGTTCTGGTCTTTGCCCATCATCTTTTGATCCTGAATTGAAATGTGCAGAATCTGAAACACAATTGTCAGAAATGCAATTCCAAACTGGGTTCAAGTTTTGTTTGCCCACAACTGTGTTTTGGACCAAAGTCGCTCGTTAAATTTCAGATCTTTCTTGGTGTGTATTTCTGGCCAAGACGGAATATGTTTTCGAGGGTCGCGGCAGTTTTGACCCTGTGATAGTCAAGTTCAGTTTTTGGCCCTTTTCAGGTTGTTCAAGACTTTGTGAGCAGTGGACAGCAGACAAACCCCACAGAACGAGCAGCCTGAACAAAAGTGCTTCAGAATCTTCTGAACTTGACTCGTACAAGCAAAAAGAGGCGACCCATCTTTTTCGCCCAAGTGGTACGTGCCAAAGGCACACTGACAATGGCAATCTTTTGCTTTGAACCTCTGTCAGTAAAAGTTTACTTTTTTACTTCAACACAAGTCTCACAACAACAGAGGGGTCAAAGGTGGCCAAGAGCAGGAACGGATCAAGGAGACCGTCGGGACCTCAGGTCAACTTCAGAACATCGCGACTCACGTGGAGGGCTCCGGCTGCACGAACGGCTGCTCAGCGGAGGGTCCGGTGCTGGTGACGGTGCCGGAGAGCAGCTGCGTCCCGCTCACGTCCACCGCCGCCGCAGGGTCCGAGCTGTATCCGTCAGACCCGTATCCGTAATCCTCCGTCTCCGCCGCAACGAGCGACGCCGACGTCGTCAAGGCGACCACAACCACTGCCACCACCACCAGCGTCTCCGTGACGCCATGAACAGATCTTGTCATCGTCACTCACTGAAGTCGTACGTCCGATGAACAGAATTTCACAAACAGTAAAACTGCCCTTGTTTGCACATTTTTCCTCTGCTGCTGGTTGTTACGGACCAAAGCGGTTTCATCGCAACGCGCATTGCTGTGAGAACGCTGCGTCTTTAGTCCACGATGCCTTTCACGGGGAGTGTGCGCTTCGGCTCAAGCTAAAAAATAAACACTCCGACTGAAGCTGCGCGCACGAACGTTGCCGCACCATGTGACTCTCTCAATGCTGAACGAATAGCAAAACCAGGCAGAGGTTTTTGCTGGGGTTTGTGGTTTCAAACCAAGGCGATGCTGATTTATGTTTTGGATTGACTTCATTTCGGGGACAGTCGGGCCGTGAAATCTTTCGCACTTGAGATCCGCCCGTCCGACGATGCTGCTTTAAATCGCTGTGACCCAGTTCACGGCGTTGTTTCCTGTGGTTTCAGTGTAAACGGATCAAATTGAGTAAAGTTTCCCAGGCTAGAAATTTTGTTTTGATGAAATTGACACGCTCAGCTTTGCGCCCGCCATGTCGGTAGTGGAGTCCAAGCGAGTCTCTCCGACAACAAATGCATGAGGAGGGGCCCGGAAGTCGTGAGCGGTTCCCAAATTGAGCAGGGAGGGAGAGAGGCTGCAGCCACAAACCACGGAGAAGAAGCGCACGACAAAATGACGACGTTCTGCAAAGGATTCAGCCATGAATTTTTCAAGCGCCCAAAGAAAGAAGTGGCATGCGCAAGTTGAACCATCAAACATCATTACTTCCAGTGCACACAGTCTCTTCTTTGCAGTCGTTTCTCGGAAGAACGCTGCATCAACACGACTCATTAATTTTATGCAGAAGTTCAACAGCTGTGTCAGTCTTGGTTGTTCGCCGCAACGAACGAAAAGCGCAGCGTGAAACAAACGAAAGACGTTGACAGTGGTTCTTACAGGAAAGAAAATAGGCGTTATGAAGTGCTTATTCTAACACGATCTGCTTTGTGAACGAAAGTCCCCAAGGCAAGCAAGCCTCACAGCACTGAAGAATTTTCAATCTTTTAACCCGAGAGGTTTGCACTGAGGGAATGAGACACAACTGAGCAAAGCGATTTTCTCGCGCAGCTCAGACTTGCGGGCTTTTGCGGAAATTGCTCCAGTGTTGGAAATGTTGACGAACTTTCGTCCTCATCTGGGGCATCCGAGGACCTGGGCAAGAACGGTAAAAAAGAGCAAACTCTCACCAGAGCGCAATGCTATTTCTGTAATGAAATGGCCATGGCGACGCCCAGGAGACGCGGGTGTCTGGTCATGTCAGGTTCAGCCTGAAGTGGCCAGACGCTCTGCAGACTCCACGTGGCGTTTGGCTGTTTTCAAGTCAGACCGAAAAGAGAGATACTGTTCTGTCCTTAGATGTGTGAATCCGGTAATAAAATGTCAAGAACACAGCTGTTACCTCAGCGGTTACTCTTGCATTATGTCCAGTTGTCACATGTCTGTGACAGTGTCCGAGTATGGTGTGGCGGTCCGATAACCAACACAAGATGTTTTGTGCTGAGCTATTAGTTCAACCAGAGGAGATTGTACTCTGCTCCATGAGTACTCACTTCAGACCTGCAGCTGCTTCTGTATATCCAGGCTCTTTAGCTCATTCACATTCCACTTCTCATTGAGCATATCTACTGAATATACATGCATACACCACCAACACTTTTATGGTCTTGTTCTGTCAACAATATGGATTGACTATGTATGCTGTTTCAAATCAGACCTGACAATGCAACTTCCAAGTACAAGTTGATCTCCCAAGGCAATCCTGGTATGTTCGTGGTAAGAACCAACTGTGCAACTCATTATCACAGTGCATGCTTACATCACAGTACTTGCTACCACCGTCCTTGCAATACATGTGTCTTGTGTTTTGGTTCCAACCTGAAATGGTCAGGCTCAGAACTCCCAGCGTCCCAAGTTTATTTCACAGGATCTGTGGTCTTCTCGCGTGCAACCGCAACAAAGAAACTTGTTCGGAATCATTTCATTCTACTTCAGTCAGTTTCTCTATTTGCAGAGCTGCAAGCACAGACGGCTCGCACGCACGTGTTGGGGTGGTTCTTTGTCCTAAAATTAAATTTAACTCTCGAGAGCGCGTTTCAGGCGCCCCCTGAAATGTGCAGAAACCACATCCAGATCGTTTGAAGAGAATGTCGTGACTCAGTGAACGAATGTCATTGCATCAAGTTGTCTCTTTTTGACATTTCCGAGTTGAGCAAACTTTGAAGCTGCCTTTCAAGTTCTCAACTTCCTGTGCGCAACCTCATGCAGTTGGCATTTGAAATTGTCATCTGAACCTTCGTTTGTACCCGAGCTGGACACTTTTTGCTTCGACGACATTCAAAACAGACTCGAAAAACAAACTTTGTGTCTCAGCCAGAGAGATAATCTCTGTGGTCTCAGCTTCCAAAAAGGCCCACTTTTGTATTTTTGTGTCACGCGGCAGCTTGAGCTCCAACAGTCGCGGCTCCTGTCAAAATTGCTGCACGCGGCACCAACATACGAGGATGTATCAACATATTCTGGCACTCTGCATGTTCAGCGGTGAAGTCACTCGACCAGTCTGCACTGAGGAGGACAAAAGAATCAGCTAGTCAGATATTGTCTCAAATCAACTACCCGTGACTGTTGCCAAACACGCTGAACATGCAGAGTGCCAGAATATGTTG
>JAAUXT010117037.1_pt1 | contig 25895 bp, 26 predicted proteins | sample 7278171 | NCBI WGS metagenome assembly JAAUXT01 (sample SAMN14350112, study PRJNA611818) | marine sediment metagenome | isolation source: surface marine sediment (1.8m) | place: French Polynesia: Moorea | collected 2018-08
ACTCACTCACACTTCTCACTCACTCACTCACTCACACTTCTCACTCACTCACTCACACTTCTCACTCACTCACTCACTCACACTTCTCACTCACTCACTCACACTTCTCACTCACTCACTCACTCACTCACTCACTCACTCACTCACTCACTCACTCACTCACTCACTCACTCACTCACACGTGACAAAAAAAGAGCGAAACCCAAACCAAACCGCGGAATGTTACTTCTTCGTTACCAAAACGATGAACGATTTTCGGACAAAACTTTCTTGGGAAAGGCACAAAGTTTGTTGATTCCATTGGCTCCCATCACTCAAAATACAGTCCGTCAATCCTGTCGATGAAGACGATTGTAACGACCTGCGTTGACTGAGGAGTCGTTCGGGTTCTTTTTGGAAGCGCATCGACTGTATCGAGCCTAAATGGAGACGAAGGTCACACAGAGACCCGCTCCATCTCGTCTGTCTCTTCTCATAACATCCAGTGCAGGTTCAGCATGCGAGACCGGGATACGTCTCGTCCACAAACTCTCACGGATCTGGACAGACTCGAGGGGGCGGAGCGTTGATCTTGGTCTGGCTTGGGCCCAACCCAAGGATCCACAATTATTTTGGCCCCCTTGAACAGCAAAAAGTTGCGTTTTGGGGCACAAAGGTGTCGCATGGATCCCCGGAAAGACCAAAACTATGTCACAGTTTGGTGCTTCGTTGAAAGATCAAATACCACAAACTGACAGGTGGGTGTCCTGCGCTGTCATTGGCACAGAGGGCACAAAAGCGGAGACTGAAAGATGGTCTTCTTTTGTTGAGGAGACAAACAACTGGCACAAACAACAAAAAAAACTGTCTGAATTGAAGCAATTTCGTCGTGAAATATAAATTCTCAAAAAAGCTCACGCCAATGGCCCCACAACGTAACAGTCGCAAAAACAATGCATTTTGGAAAGTTAGAGCTGCTTTTCTGACCACGATGTGAGATGATGAGATAGTCGTGGTCAGGGATTGCGCGTCTTTTGGTTTGAAAAATCCAGAGGAAATTTGTGAGTGCACAACACAAATCCAAAGATTCCAGGTGACGTCCTCCAAACCTTTCACAAACTTGTTAACAAAAGCTCCATGAGGTTTCTTTGAAGAACTTTTGCTGTTTTCTGTTCACAACAAGAGTTGCGTGAGGCGCGTTGTTCGCTTTGAGGAGGAGCGCTTGCATTGTCAAGTGGTTGTCGCTCGAAATCAATGTCGCATTGTCAAGAATGTCAATAAAAATCATCAGGAGGAGGAAATTTGACGGAAAACAAAGATGGTAAATAGTAACAGACTAATTTCAGAGCAAGGCCAAACAATCGCTTTCCCACCGTGCTCACCCGAGCTCGTACACGACGACTCGGCGCAAGGTTGTTCCCCATCGGCGTGTTGTCTGGATTGGTGTTGGAGCGAACACGGATCCACTCGTACCTGGACGTATGGCGTGGTGTAAACAATTGCCGCCACTGCGAATTGTCTGATCCGTGATGACAGCTTCGCAAAACAAGTGCTAATCGTGTGTGTGTGTGTGTGTGTGTGTGTGTGTTGTGTGTGTGTGCGTGCGTGTGCGCGTATGTGTGCACACCAAGAGAGCAACTTATGGCGCTAGATTTGCACAAAACCTGCCCATTTGCCTGGTGACATATTTTGGCCACGCCAAATAGCATGAACCAGTATTTTCCCAAAAAGAACTCTCTCACCTTTTGGACATTTCGCGTGTCATGAGGACGAGAAGAAGGACACGAAAGGTTCTTGACGTTTACCTTCCGGACAATAAAAACCAAACAGGCCGTGGTGAAATTTAAAACAAATTGCCCTGAAACCACCGCTCACATTTCATCACCAAACAGCTGGAACTTTTACTTTGTTTGAAGGCGAAGTGAGATCAGTACGTAAAACAACTATGTTTCAATGTTCAAACGGGAAATCCAAATCTATCTGTCCAAGACAGCCGACGTGGACAATGCAGGTGGTGCCTGATACCAAGCCAAAAACTGCCCCGCCTGCAGGAGACTAGTTTCCTGGGCAAACACTCGAGTAACATGTCAATGCATTAGCAACCAATAAAGCGCCACAATAAAATTTCTCTGGAGAGAAGTTATCAGTGTGTCCGCAGGACTACCCACTCGAGAACTCACTCATTTTCTCTTAATCACCAGGCTCAAGCATGTTGCCACGAGAACAACACTCGGAGCACCACAAGGAAATGTTGACTCCAGAAGAACTTTGTGGGAATGAGTCACTTGTCTTCGTGTTCAAGCGTTCGGGTGTCAATTGTCTTTTTTTGAACACGAACACTGGAAATTTTCGCATGTAGACTCTACTCGTATCGAACTCCACTCGTGAAATTTGGTTCTTTTGGGAGTGAATTCTGCTCGGACATTACGCACATGTTTTCACCAATCTCCAGCGTCACTTCAAACAAAATGAAAATGCCAAAATTTTTCCTTATGTGTTCAGGAAAATGTATTTTTTGTGGTTGACTGCAGTGCCCACTGCCCAACATTCACCCGTTCCTGCCCATGGAAGTTCTGCATTGGGCGAACATGCTCATTGTGCTCCTGAAGGAGAATCTGTGCGTCACATGATTGCAAAAATATTTTCAACCTCGAGGACCAGGTAGAAACACCACGAATGAGGAATCATAAGAGGCCTGCAAAACCTGAGACCCAGATGACACCGTTTGTCTCCGATTCTCGACATGCGATAAGACAATGGGAATAATCCGGACTCGAGCGCTGTTGTCTTTCCTTTCAGCCTGATTCCATTACTCCACAGTTGATGCAGGAAACATCAGAGTGGAAGGAACAATGCACAAAACATGTCAAAGATATTTTGACTCTGACGCAAGACAATGTTGGAGATACAAGGATCTTGTTGTTGTGCGTGCTTGTTCAGAAACTCAACCTCGGGACCTGGGAACTCAACCGAGAATCTCGCTCGTTGCGTGCAAAGTCGCAGATGAGATTTTTTTGGAAAGGATTGAGATTCCATTATTTGTACACCAGTGTTTTCCGTGAATAAAACAGACTCCTGCAGTGGCTGCAAAATAAATAGCACCACAGAGAGCTCATGTTCGAACGATGTCTGCATTTTCCGTTCCCACCCAAAATTGAGGTGCGTCTGGTTTCACGATATCGCTGCCTCGTTTCAGCCGGAAACTTTGTGATTTTACATTTCCCCAAAACCTGGACATATTGTCTCGATGGTTGATAGATACGTTGGTGTAGATTTTGTGCTGAGGTCCTTGGAGAGTTTTGACAAGTTGATTCCAAACCGCTGTTGCGTGGCGTTGTGACCCCTTGACGTGAACCTCTCAGTTCCCTGGGCAAGAGCCACTCCAACTCCCTCCCCTGGGATCACGGGCCGGGGCCAACTTTCCTAAGCCTCTTTACACCGTTCATGTTTTATTTTAGTAAGGAACACCAAGTTTGGTTCTGTCTCTTCCACAAGGACGGGAAGAGCCCCATTGAGGACGGCGCAAAGGGCCAGGAATTGGCTCTTGCGGAACTATGGATTGGTATGAGGCCTCCCTGCAGCGTTGTGTCTCACTTCACGGAACAACCAATGAGCTCTTACGTCGTCTGAACCCTGTATTTGAACATGGACAAGCTCTGTCACAGACACAAGCGCAGAGATACACACAAGCACTCACAAAACAGCACTCGCACAGCGTTCACACACAGCACTCACACACGTGCATTTACATACATGCACTCGCATGAACGTGCACTTACACACAAGTGCTCACATATATATGCGCTCACACACATGGACACACACATGCATCCCGACACATGCACTCACGCACGCGCTAGCTTTCGAACACAAATGAGAAACCAGTTCGCAGCAGTAAACCCACAGATCCATATCCAGAAACACTCTCGGTCCAATTTAGAAGGCTACTTTTGAAACAAAAGGACTTCAAAGAAATTCGAGATTTCTGTCCACTCAGCTCGTCTGACAAAAGGAAAGCGGTGACACGAACAGAGGGATATCTTATGGCGTATCATCACCTCGATGTACGGCGATTAGCCGTGCTCAGAATAGCCTCGCGATGCGACATGGCCACGCAGTCAGCCAGATCCCACAAATGACACAAGACGCCGCATGTAAAGCCGTCGATAAACTATTAGTGAAGAAAGGAAATGCGATCGATGTTGGTGAGACACAATGGAGTGTATCATTAGGAAAGCAATCAATGTATAATGAGACTAACATTTCCTGAAACGCGTCGTTTCTGTCGCTGTGGCTGAGGCGAGTGAATGCGCATGCGTGTCGTGTGTTCCCACGCGGAAGCGATTGGCTTCCGGTGAGCGCTACAGAGTTGTGGTAATGGTGTGAAACTGTCTTAATTCCTGTGCAAATGAAACCAAAACAAGGTCCAAATGAAGCTGCACTCATTGCACCACGCAGACTGTGCAAACATAACTCAGCTGAACCGGATTGTTGCCTGTTGTTGCCTGTTGCCGCACACACGGGGCTTCTGCGGCGCGTGTCGCACCTGGGCGCCACTGCGATGCGATACCGTTGCCGCCATGGATCGTCCTCATGACGCTGTGATTGAGATCGGGGCTTCAGAGGCAACTGAAATTCTTCAGGAAATTTTTGTTGTTTGACACATGATGAGGTTCTGAGTGGATTGCTTCGACACAGCTGCACACATGTCGCTTCGTGCACCAATCAAGGAGTTGCATTTGGTTCTCGGTTCTGCCCTCGATTCAGCATCTATTCTTTCAGAGCTGGCGTCAGGATCAACCGAACATCTTTGCACAGAATATTGAAAACTGTTCAAAGTGATTGGGCCCAATAGCTGGCGCTGTGCGCTGCACGTACCAGGTTTCCCTTGGCAACCTGCAGGTTTCCCTTGGCAACCTGCAGGTTTTCCCTTCACACGTCGTTACACAAGACACACAAATCTGAAAGAGGTGTTTCTGATGGTGGCCGCGGGCCACACGACGTCGCGTCACTGGGGACGGACAGCCCGAACCAATACCGCGCCTAATAAAGAGCGCGACCAATCATCTCACGATTTATGTCGACAAATAATCTGCAGAGAGACAATTCCCGATTGGGGTCCACAACTGATCGAGCAAATATGCCTGCAATTCATGGCCGCAACAAAGCTCGCAAACGTAAAGATTGTGTTGATCAACGTTCGTTCTGCTCGTTGTGTTCAGAAACTACGTGCGACAAGAAATACCCATTTGTGTCCTCGTAAATAGATTCTTATTGCTTTGGGCGCCAAGAAGGTGATTTGGCTGAAGAATAGATGAATATTTCGATCTATTTTAGCATTTGTTTGAAGTTTGTGCGATGCAGGTTTTGTTCATGCAATGTCCTGAGGAATAAGGTGACCTGCACGGAGGCTGCACCTGCTCCGCTCCCGCGAAGTTCGTGTGTCGCTTCTGTGAGACTCGGCGAGAACTTGAAGGCACCTTCAAAAGTCAGGCTTTTGAGCCAGACAGAGAGCGATCCGAATCAGCTGGCCTCCTCACTTGCCCACCGTCAACTTAAATCTATGGAATCTACAGAAGACCCAAGGTGGCTTGGTGAAGCACAAACCGGCCCCTGTGGGGTCAGAGGAGCGGGGACAGCACCATGTACACCATGCCTCTCTTGCCATTGTCCAGACTTTCCTGGGTAGAGGGTACGTCTGTCTGTCACAAAGAAGCAACACAACTTGTTCACAGCAATCTGTATGACCACGTGACCAGAGACCGGTGCCTCCTTCCATTACTGTGTCGAAAACAAGAACCGGGAGATGCTTGTCCGAAGTTTCGCGTTCTCCTTTACAGGACCACCACACCCTCTCACATAAAAATGACCACATTTGCTGCCCTTGCAGGCTTGTCCAAAGTTTGTGAGTAGAAGGGTGTGGAAGAAACAACTGATGAAATGAAACAGGGGCAAGCCTCCATGGGCAGCAAAAGTGGTTTCATTTCATCAGCTGTACCTTCTTGTTCAGGAAGAATGGTGCGACATTCTAAAATGACCACATTGTCAATGAAATTGCATGGTTTGAGATGTCCACGTTGCAGACGAAACAAGTGTGAAAAGTTCACGTTGAAACCGTTGTTTCCTGAGTCCCGTTTCACCGGAAGTTGAGTACGAGTAAGGTTCTCTGGTCACGTGGTCATGCAGATTGCTGTGAAAAACAGTTGTTTTGCTTCTTTGTAACACAATTCAAAACTTGTTGCAGGACTGTCTTTTTTGCAATCAGTGATGAGGAAAAAGACTCAGGTGTTGTTTGGACATCGGAATACAACTAATGAGTCAGGCTTATTTCAATTCACTTTCATTTCAAAGCAAAAAATGTCGCTTTGAGTCACACTGTGACAAACAAGCCGGAAATAGACTCGTGCATGTGCATGGTGCAGGAAGCCCACTTTACGTTCAGGTTCAACACGAAGGAGCTGAGGCCAAAAATCAAATTTCTGAATGATCTTGCTCTTGTCAGACACGGCAGGTGTTTGTGTGTTTTTAGAGAAGTCCCCATGGGTAAAATATCCAGACGAAACTACTGTCAACTGGTATTGTGTCTGCAACTGGCAGGAAATTTCCTTTATGAGGCGGTTTCCCAATTAGCCAGAGTCAATCAAACGGGAAGACAGGGCATACTGCAGGTGAAGACGGGAATTGTCGAACCAAGTTTTCATCTTGAGACAACACGTAGAACTTGGTCAGGTTGTTGTTGTGGCTTTGCGTGACAAGCAAAACGTTGATTGTGACCCGTGTCATTGCAGACCGAGATGGAGAGGACGGCATCGAGAAAGTTTGTCGTGATCATGAAAGGGGAAAATGCCTCAAGGCAGCAATTACCATCGTGGAGGTGACTCGATGCCTTCTCATGCGCCTGAGTCTGCTGGACGAGCAGAACGCCCCTGCGCTCGTCAGAAATAGAGCGCGCTGATACTCTCGAGCATTGTTCTGTCTGAACCACAAAGATTTGTTTCTCCTGAAAGTTTGTGTGAAACAAAGGTGAGATCTCCATGGAAACGTTTGCAAAACTTCAAACTTTGTGTCCAAAAGCTGACACAAATGATAGTTATTTTCTCGAGACGAAACCACGCGACGCCTTTTGAGGAGACGCGTTTCACCAAACGAGGGTCACGTTGACCAAAAACCAAGTGGCTTCACCAGTTTTAGTGACGACAATCGTTTACATTGTTTGAAACCCTCTGTGAAGGATCGATTGGGCGACAACACAACACCTCAAAGAAGCCTTTTGTCATGAGCCCGAGCTTCGAAATGAATTGAACGTTTGTTGAACAAAGCAATCAGGACTGCCTGGGGACAGACAGGGAAAGGTTGCTCAGTCAAGTGAAACTGATCTCAAATTGAAGGGCCCTGCAGAGCCAGATGCCTTACATCGCGGCAGATGGTCGTTAGTGGCCCACACCGGCCGATGGATTAGGAATTTTACAGCTGTGCGGGTTTGAGCAAAGATGTGTGAGGATCTTTAGAGGTCAGTTCGAGAAACCGCGAGCTCTTTCTGTCTGTCATCTTGAATAATGCTGCAGCTTGTTCAATAGTGGGGTACAGAAACCGCGCAAAGCTGCAGGCGAGATGTTGTCCTTGAAACCAGACGCAATTAAATTCCACAATTCTTCCATTCTGGTTATCACGCTTAAGTTCCTACTCCTTTTCCACAGAGAATGGCTAAGTTTGTGAACTCTCTGAATGGCATATTTATTTGCACTCGACTTGGATGACACTTGAGTATCTCAAGATGCTGGTTCTTCAATACATTGACAGCTTCGCAAAAATGTACCAGGGACAATAACCTCGCTCCTAAGCACGTGAGAGCGGTCGGTCAAAGTCTGTGGCATAGCCGAACATTTCAACGGATCAGTTTGTTCCTGGCAATCCCAAGAAGGCAGGGTGCGCTGGAAAATGCAACAAGTGTCCCCCTGCCCAAGATATACGCAGACTCTTCAGACAGGCGACAACATCCAGATCTGGAGAAGTGCTCGGAGCTTCATAGTTTTTACAAATCTGTCGGAGGAGTGTCACACAATTCCACACATTCTTGTCAGGCATGCTGCAGAAACATCTACACCCGCACAAGTTGTTTCTTGTCTGGCTGTCAGACCCTTGTTTGGAGGTGTAACTCACATCTGTAGCAGAGACAATTCGAGAATGAAACTTTCAGAAACCTGTGAATGGCACTGCGGATCGTACAACTCAAAAGGCTCAACATGAACAGGCACTTGGTTGGAAAGGACACTGTTCATTGTCTGAAGCTCTGCTGAACACTTGAAGTTTGATCGTCTGTTTTACAGCAACACCACACCCTGCCAAAGTTTCTTCTTTTGACGTGGCTGTTCGAATGCATCTGACTCATGCACAGGGTGTTTTTGGCCAATGGGTTCGGCAAGTGGGATGGTGGGCCGCAGGCCTCGAGTGCCACAACGGAAGGTGCCATCTTGGAGTCACAGGTGGGAAAACAGACAGGATGTCTTGTCATCCTTTTCCGCTTCAAACAATGTTTTGCATCAACCTGTCAAGCCTCGTCTCTCTGAACCTTTCTCCGCTTCGACATTTGCCACGCATACATTTGTGGAGAATCAGATGTGTCGCACATGTGCTGTCAAAAGCGACTAAATTTGAGTTTTCCACCCAATTTGGTGCCGGTAATGGGAACCTTCACTTCACAGGGGTCGTCGTCAGACGCCGCACCAATCGAATTGTCCAGGTGGAGGTTTGTACGCATCATCATGATTGCATCCTCTACATTCTGAGCTCCTGCTCCTGCCCATTCACCTCCTACACTGAACAATCTCTACCTTTGGGTCATGTAACTTCACAAGAAAAACTTGCAGCCAGAAAAAAAGACGAGGATTTTGTTCACAAAAACAAACTTCTGTAGATCGCAAGTCAAGTTACTTGACGCAACTGGATAAGATCCTTGGAAAAGTTGAAATGTCAACGTCAATCTCAAAGCGTTGTTTGTTCTTTGACATAAAACAGCAGATTTTTTCTGAAATAAATTCAATCAGCTTCGTCATTTTCCAGTTGCTCAGGAATTTTAGGAACCCAAAGGTATTGCGACAAACCCGTGAGAATGTTTCTGGAGCAATGAGCCGCTTCACAGACAAAACCTCGTACTGTTGTCCCGTGACATTCAACACGCATGCGCGGAATGAGCGAACAAAGGCCTCTTGTCTTTTCTTGCGGCGTGTTAAGCAGTGCGGAAGGATGCTCTGTTCGGCTCTGATTGAGCAACAGCGCGGAGACAATAGGCAGTTTTAGCTCTGCTCATTTTTGTTCCGTGTGAGGCACCTGCAACCGTGTTCACCCGCGCGCGGAATAGACGCATCAGTTTGCCTCTTTTTGTTGAGCAAACGAAGGGGTGGCGTCTTTGCCAAGGGTGTGATTTGTCATTTGTTTCTACGGTCAATGTTGGGGTGATGCTTGAGTGAGACGTTTGCTCAGGTGAACACGAGTACTGCGCATGGATCTGTAGCCTGGCATCCTTTCTCTCCCCAGCTTTTATTTTGTTTCCCACCATGCGTACAATTTTGTTTTTCTAGACGACTTGTACCAGTACACTGTCGCTGATGACTGTTAGAGAATGGGCGAATGCTGAACGCGTTGCACCAAGTTCCCAGCAATTCTGCAGGTCTGTCCCCGGTCCCCCAAGAAGTCGTACTTCTTATCTGTCACCAACGTTCCGAGTTTCCTTCCTGCACGGTTTTCTGCGGAGCCACGTAACAACACCTAATACCGCGATGAAATTACTTCACAATATTTACATTCCCACAAACCAAACTCGCCGCCATTGTGCCCTTGATGGTTTTTGGAAACAACCGGAAAATGGGAATTGTGGTTGACGTCTTGCCGCGGTCCACAGAAAGGAAAACAGCTCCTGGAAAGACCAAGCTTGTGGAAGGACAAACAATTCCACGGGGAAGAACAGAGAAGCCCAGTCTTGAAAAACTCGAAGTCCAAAATGGAAAATCTTTGTACCTGGCTGTGTATAACAAGGAGTTGTTCAGGTGATGCAAAAGGCAAAACATTCACACAGCAATTTGCTGCAACAGTCCTTGATGAAAATGTGCACTCAACTCGTCTGAAATGCGGAGGAAAGTCCGTTCGAGTAAGCCAGGATTCAAGCAAGCTGATTCCCCAACCGGTGTGCTGAGTCGACGAGTGAGTTTGTTTCATGTTCGAATCACCCAGGTGTGAATCTGGCCCCACCAGTTGGTGTGGTGGATCTGTTCCACCAGTTGGTGTGGAGGATCTGGCCCCACCAGTTGGTGTGGTGGATCTACCAGTCGAGTTTGCAAGAACTGGGAAACGGGAAATTCGTGGACGAACCACGTACGAGTTCGAGTGAGGTGCATTCAGCTTCTCCTGGAACAGATGTCCTCTTATTGGTCATGGATTTGTTTCTACCATCCCACGAACACGTGTGTTCGAGCAACATCTCATCGCCCATGTATCCAGGTGTGATGTTTCTGCCAAAAGTGAAAAGTGACGAATCATACTTTTTTGTCGAGAAAAGCGAAACTGTCGCTTTCCATTTCTCGCTTGTACCAGGATGTAATTTGACTGTTGTGGAGCAAAGTGTTCAACACGAAGGCTTGTCGTATTTCGTCACACGTGTGGTCATCTCGAGTTGCTCCAAGACGCATTTCGTGCGATTCAAAACTCACCCTTGCAGCCATATATTACAGAATGGCAAGAATAAAAGATACGAAGAATGAAGAATGACGGTGACGTCGTTCTGTTTGGCATTTGAAACATTTTCATTTCAAATTAGTTCTTCTTTGATTGATCATTGTGGGAAGTTCAAGGCACACAAGATGAAAAAGGGCAAAATTTGGCAACAATTTAAATTTCAAAGTGAATTGGAGACTTTGACATTTCAGACTTCCTCTGTGCGTCATAATTTTTGTGAAGAAGGACGGAGCACCGCAGCTGATCCACGCAATCTGCACCTGTTGTTTCACCAACAATGTGTGATTTGGCAACATGCAGTTTCTCCAAATGTGAACCAGCTGGAAGAAGAGCAGACATTTGTGTTTTTGTCAAGTTTTGGCACAGAGCGCACTTCAATTGAAGATCACTGTTGTTTCTTGAGAACTGCTTCAGCACCGAAACACACACACGCACACAAAGTGTCGAACACTAAGTAACAGCTTTCAAGTAGTGTTTGAGATTCCTTGTCATGCCCCAGGTGTTGTGTGGCAGCATTCAGTAAACACGAGAGATCAGGTTCAATACGCTTTGTCTGCACCGTGCAATTTACCCAAAGCCGAGGCAAAGCCTTCAGACGCTTCATTGCGAGACACGGTGCACGAGGTTGACGTCTGCTTGCCGTGGGGGTGTACTGAGACAAAAGCATTGTCTTTGTGACAAAGGCTGCGAGGGAAGAGAAAGCACCCAAGTGTGACTGCAGAGAGAGGCGCATGGTGATCGTGCGGTGCAGCAGCAGATGTTTTCTGATCCTCCCACTTTGTTTTGTCACGTCTCTGCGTCACTAGTGACTCTCTGCCGACCTGGTTCCTCTGAGTCTCTTTGTCTCTGCTTCTCCAGGACCACTGAGGCTCAGTCAATAAGAGACTCTCTCTCGTCTCTCTCCAACCAAAGCCTGAAACGCTTCGGCTTGCACTGTGATGAGTGAAGACAAATGTCACAGCTGCGGGGCGACTCTCTCCAGAAGATCCAGGATTGATCTCCAGCACAATTAAGGACCAGAGATCTGAGAAGGGTCACAATCTCGGTGTCCACTAGATTGAGGACCACGGATCGGGCCAGGCCACTGACCTCGGTCTCCAGCGGGTCACTGATTGGGACACGGCCATCAACCTCGGTCTCGGCCGACGATTGATCCCCAGAAGCTGGTCCTTTCTGAGGGGGAGGGCAAACCAAAAATTGTTGGGGGCAGGGAAGCCCATCCAGAACAGACAAAAACAGCACAAAGAAAGAAAGATCGTGCCTTTTGGGGACCCAGGCTCCCTGGATCTGTGGGAGACTTCCAGGAAGATATGATCAGTCCTGAATCAAGGTGCTTCACGCCTTCAAATCCAAACGGCTGTTTTATCTCCTGCACGCAGGGCGAGATGGGAGGTCCCATACAAGGCTGAAACTCGAGCTTCAGCCTGTAGGACCCAACCCAACTAATCACAGGTCATCCATCTCTATAAGAGTCCGCAGCAAATCCTGTATCTACAGAACAGAGGCCCAATTAACCTGTTCTCTAATGTGATCTCAGTTTCAGATTGGAAACGGACAGGATTTGACTACTGGGGGCCATAAAGCGGGACAAAGTGGTGATTTGGTGATATTATCGCCTGGCTTTATTCACCTGTTGTTCACCGAATGTTGCTGTTGCCCATCACGGGTGGAATTTATCCCACGATGGTGGTGCCTCAGCGTGGAGGGTCTACGAGCTTTTCGCGCCTTGCATTGATGTCGCGTTAGAACATTGGAAAAAATAACCAAAAATTGGAAACACAGGCGAAGGCAAAGGTTGACAGATGAAGACAGAAAGACCAAAAGGACTTTCGTGACAATGAGGTTTCCCAGACTTTGGAAAGTGCAGGCATAAAAGGGGCCCTCAACCTACGCTGCAAATGTGTGTCTTTGAGTGACTGGAGTTTGCTCTCACCACCCATGCATCATGCGATGGACCTGTGGAGTGGACATCGATAAGTACCTGGCTGTCCACTTCAGGAAACCACGTAATAATATTTGCCTTTGTCGTCACATGTCAAAGGGCTATTCGCCAGGTTCTCGCCTCGAGTGAAACCTCCATCATCACTGCTCTTTGATTCTATTGTCTGGTGAAAAGTCTCAATTGCCTGTTGTTCTTTCAGGATAAAAATGTGGGTTTTGGATGCTTTGAAATACGCTGGTGTTTCCTCTGCACTCTGGATTTCGGGATTGACGTCGGATGCGCCTGTAGGTGCTTCTACCTTTCTTTCCCCATCACTGACGTTTGCGGCAAGCAAGAATAACCCGTCAACTTGTGCAGGAAGTTTGTTTCCTGCAGGTTGCGCTGTGGCAGCGAAGACGCTTTTGAATGTGCGCTCTCCGTTTCATTGTGGGCTGCAGAGGTAAGGCGCAAACAGAACTCACCTCGTTGTGGGACACGTCAGAATCTTCCCATCTGAAACCCACGTTGAGGGTTTGACAACATAGAAAAGTTTGTACTCAGTTCGACGTTTTCTCTTGTTGTTGAAACAACTGAAGTCCACAAGAAATATTCCAGAGAGAATCAGACACGTGTGGAAATCGACAAAAGCAGGACAGAACAGGCGGACAGGTCAGTTTGGAGATTGGTTCCACCCACCACCCACCCAACCATTGATTCATTTGCTCTTTTCAATGCAGAGAAAACCATTTCGGATCAATCGCTCAACCCTTCCATTGGAACCAAGCATGTTCGAGGATTTTGCTTCACGAAAAAGTTTCTGTGACCATTGCAATGTGGATCGAGACCACGACTCCAGTATTCTAACAAAACAGCAACTTCTCAAAAGTGTCAGGCCCAGTGAAAAGGGAACGACCTTTTCTTTGCAAGACTCTGAACAGCTTCATTGGTTTCTCTGTCATCCATCAATGTGAAGAAACATTCATTTCAATGATCTCTCGTTTGTAATTGTGACATTGTGCTCCACTTGAAACCGATGTATCAATTCAGCACAAAAGAGTCTGAAATGGATGAGGTATGTGAAGGAGGCGACTGACGGCTGCAGATGGCTGCACAAAGTGATATTGAATTGGCGAGGTGAAGACGTCACGTGGCTCTCAGATTCCGAGTGTGAATGGGGGTCGAATCAGCGTCACAACCAGGAGCGGCGCATTCCAACCACCATGAATATAAATCATCCTTATTGCTATTGTTGGTCTTGTGGCGGGGTCTTTGGCCGAACACAGATTGCTTGTATTGAACGCTGTTCATTCAGAAGTCGCAGGGTGACCAGCTTTGTGGGAAGAAATGCTGCTGCGATCAGGATCTGTCCAGCTTTGAGCTCCACAAATCACTTGACCCAAACCCATCGCACGAGCCTGAAAGCGTCCTGTTGGTTTCACTTGCACATTTGACCGAGTGAGAAATTACTTTTGGGGATCTGTTTGGCGATTTCTGTTGTTATGTTCAGATTCCGTCGCAAAAATAACATTATGTTTTCAATTGCAACTCAATTGCTTTTTGGTTGCGCTTTCTTTTAACCGCGATCTTCAAAAGCAGCGGCATCCCACAGGCCGGACCTCGCGGACCTCGAGGTCCCTCATCTCAAGTTGTATGGGGTTTCAAAGCCTTCCCTAATTAAAGGCACTGGTCCATATGAACGACACACAAGTTTCAAGCATCGTCCAATTAGTTGCTTTCACATAATGGCATCAACCCCCTGTATAAAGATTCCCCGCAAAATTGGAAGCTCGGTCCGCATCTCCCCACAGGGAGGGATAACTGAGAGCCAAACGGTGATTTGAGGCGAATAATGCACCATCTCGTCGCTCGCGGCGGATTTAATGTCTTTTGCTGCCCATTTAATTCAGGATTCATTAGTCAGTGAGAGCATTGACCAGTTACACTGTCGGTCTTGTGCTCGCGGAGGCAACAAAGAGCCTGAATTGAGGCGACGGTGAAGTTTTCCTCACCTGGTACAAGAAACTGGCCCGCGGTCTCCTCGTAAATTTGTGCTGGGGGAGAAACATTTATTCGGCTCCTGGTTGGGTGGAATAGGGCAGGGGACAACGCCTTGTCTTTTGATCCAAGGTCGGCGTGATTTTTGAGGTGAGCTATGTTCACGTGCGTCTGCCCAACTGCCCATTTGCTGCAAACCCGGTTTTGCAGGCTGCAGAAAAAATGTGCAGATTGACTCTGGTTGTAGAGTCGTTTTCTGTGCATCTGTGTTTCTGTGTAACGACCATCAAATGACTCGAACGCCCACACTCGGACGAACTGGGCGTCGTGCGCCCGTAGCAGCACGTTTGGGGCGCCCATCGTATCTTTGACGACCGCCCTGGCTTTCTCTCATGTTGCCCGACCGGCTCGAGGACCGTCACCACCGTTGTGTGGAGCTGGGCAGTTTATGAGCCAATCAGCGAGCACAAGCTCCTTGAGGAACTCTGCCTGTCCGTGCGTGCGTCAGTGAAGGGCGCAACGCATGCTTCGACCGTCTCGTGTATTTTTGCCCATTGAAAACAAAAGAAGGTGTGTGCGTCTCATTCAGGGCTGTGCGTTTTCGTTGTGTTGACAAGGCCTTGGAACCTGATAAAGGCTCAATGTTGGTGTGTGTCTTTCCTGGGAGCGTCTTTTTCACGAGACGGTATGGTACAATTTCCTCCGCAAATAGGTGTGTGTGTGTGTGTGTGTGTGTGTGTGTGTGTGTGTGCGTGGTGCATACATATATGTGTGTGACTGACGCCGGTGGAAACCTGTCAATGTTCGCGCAAGCAGAAAATCCACCAACACACAGAGACACCGACACACAGACACACGCGCACAGACACACGCACGTACAGATACACATTACAAACACAGAGAGTCCCACCCCAATAATTTTCTCTGGATGTCAATCTTCACACCGCCATTCACGGATTGTCTGACCAGACCCTCTGGTCATAGACCTTGAGCTGATAATGTGAGTTCCTTCAACGCGTAGCGTCACGTTCTGAAGGCAACCACGGGATTTCCCACGTGCAATTAAAACCAGCTCCAAATACCGTATTCACCCAAGAAAAGTCGCCCCAACAGCAAGATGCACCGCACCTTTGCCTCAACTTTCTGGGGACAAGGTTCTATTGAAACGATTGTTCGCAGCCCATGGTTTTGGCGCACCCCTTCTTACACGGTGCATGCAGAACTCACTTTCCAGTCTTTCAAAAATGCCTTTCATTTCACAAAAGGTTTCTTCCCGTTTTTGCTAGCTGATGAGCAACAAGCGCTGATGATGCTTCCAACTGACTTTTGTTGTGTGAAGTCGAACAAGCGAAAAAGTTGTTTTCCCCTGGAATGACGTGGCACGCCGCCTTTGGCAAATTCATGATGGGTTACTCAATGCCGGCCGCAGCAAAGCATCCGCCGGAGAGATGGTCAACTGTGTCTTTGGATGTTTTCTGGGACGTGTGGTCTGACTGGACACACATTTGTCCTCGTCCTTGCCAGAATCAAAGGAGAGTGCCGTTCATTTGGATGGAAGGGGGGATTTGGACACGCAACGGGAACAACATCCGTTCCAAATTTGCTGACACAGCAGGACGCTGCTTGAAGACAATGAGAGAAACTGGAGAAAGCACGTACCTCTCTGGAACGGTTGCACTTTTCTACAACAGCAGTGAATATTTTTCTTTCAAAATCCTGAGTGTCTTGGGAAAACTGCTCACAGTATACTATTGTTCCCACAAAGGCAGCATCACACCTGTCGTCAAAATCTGGAAGAAACCCTTCAATTTTTCCCTGTAATCAAATGTGTTTGTTTGAGAAGCACTTCTCTCGAAGTGAGTGGGAACACTTCGTTCTGTTAGCATTGCAATCACATTACGATTGTGTGGAAGAGGAACTGTTTGCCGCAAATTTGTTATCTGCGTCTGACTCTTGAACGACAATGTGTGAAGAAATGCGTCATCGTTGTTCTCGGCACAAGAAAGCGCAACGGAACAGAAACAGAAAGGAAAACCTGGACCATGCAGCCATCATAACACTCCTGTGTGCATGCACAACGGAGCGAATGTTCAACCATTGTGTCTCAGAATCCGTTCAAACGGAGGTTGGTCCTGTCTGGATTTCCTGGCAATCTTGTATTCTGTCATGGACGTGTCAGAGTCAACGGGACAGAACGTTTCCAGAGTTGAGTCAGAAACACCAGACGTGGTCGGTGCCTCATCTGAGAAGGTTCGGAATTCAGAAAAAAAGTCAGCCATTTTTGACCAATTCAAAATTGCTGAGAGTTTCACAACCCGAAAAGGACTGCCTGCCAGGTACATTGTAGCATGCGCGCCGAAGAAGCATCATTGGATTCTGGATTACTTTGTTGATGTCACCTTTTTCCGGCTGCTTGTCTCAACAGGAAAGGCTTTTTTGCCTCCTGGTTTTTACTTTATTTTCTCTGCTGAATGCGCCAAGACATTCACTTGAGATGCGACCTGGGAGCTTGGAGCTGCTCACCTTTGTCTCCCTTGGTGGACAGGTTTTTGCCCGACAAGGATTGCAGACCCAAGACAGCGCGCGCAATCCTTCACTGTGACAACGGATCGCCGTTGAAAGTGTAAAGCAGCTTTACAGCGTCAAGAAACAGCCCCGGTTGTGTGAAGGCATTTAAGCCTGTGCTCCAAACCGTATTTGCAAACCGAATCTAATTAGCTGACTGTGATTAATCTCCCCCAATCAATTTAAAATAAGCTGGTTAACTCCCATTTCTATCGGATTTTTCTTCTGTTGGAGGCTCTCACATTTGTTGCTGCGCAGCGAAGACCAGGTGCCTGTGAATAACTTCTCCCACGCCCCATGAATTTTCTGATTGAGCCATTTCTAACACACGAAAAAAGAGGGAAAAGATAATTTTTTGGAGATCGGGTGTAACGTACAGATTTCCTCTCTTTGCGAACAAGTTAATAAGTACAATCGATTGTCGATCATTCAATGTGGTGCGGAGTGAAAATTTTCTGAGCACTTGCACAGCAGGCTGATGAACCCCACAAACGTGGGGACCACAAGACTCCAGGTTTGTGGTCCAGAGGATCCTGGCCGTGTTCTCACGGCTGTGTGTCTGCGCTGAGGCATGTGACGCGTCCTTGTTAGGGACGTCTCTCCCTTCCCACCCCTCCCCTCCCCCTCCCTTCCACCTGACATGCAAAGCACACGGGTGCGTCGGATTCACGTAATTTGGTGACTAATTGAGCATTGCACCAGAATCTGCTCTTAATGCAACTTGTCGAATGGGTTGTTTTGCACTTCTCTTGTTCATGTTGACGTGGCCATGAGTTTTCTGTGTCCGAGACACTTCCGGTCAAACGAACATTATATCGATCTGTCTGTTGGATTCTCTCAGAAACAGGTTTTTATTTCTTCGGGGTCGACAGTCCGTTCAAAATGCGCGAATTTTCTCTGAAACGGCCCAACAGAAAATGTTCCTGCAGTAACACCCCGTTTTTATGGTAAAATTCGAATCTCATTTTGCCGCACGCTTGGTGGTTCTTGCTCGCAAACGAGAGGCGTTTTTGGTGCTTGTGCTCGAGCAACCCGTTAGACTGACAAAAATTTCCTCAACTGTTGTTCTCGTCATGAGTATCCAAGCGGTTCTCTCAAATCCTTCTGAGGCCACTGCCAGTTGTTTGTGCTTTTTATCTCAGGAGTTTATTGTTCGATCTTCATCAAATTTGGCACACACCTGCATTAGTGTCCAGTCGTCTTGTACAAGTCTTCAAAGTTTTATCAAAATTTTTAATTGTTATTTCTTTTTTTTTGGGGGGGGGGGCAAGTTTGATACCAACGTTCCTAACAGGTCTACAATTTGAATGACGCCTCGATGACTGTGCACACAATGGCGGACAAAACCCTTGACAAAACATGCAGTTCTTCTGCTCGTCTGCCCGGCCTCTTTTCCTCATCAGAGCAATATTGTTCAACTTGTACGGCGAACTTGTAATCAGCAACTCTCCACAAGACAAGAATAAGACTCGTTACCACGGAGCCCACGCCCGAGGTACTCGTCACCATGGAGACAAGGCCCGGAGGTACTCATGGCGGACAAAAGGCGTGTCGCGTGCGGTTCACTCACTATCTCTTTATCATCTCCTTCTCTTCACGTCTCTTTGCTCACAGGTGATAACATCGTCTCGGGGAGAACACACCACGCGCGCTGAAGAGACCACGAACAGCGTGACTGAGAAAAAAATTTGCCTTGTCACGTTTTTGGTATCAGTCCACCGTGCGACTTGGATTTCATTCAAACCTCTTTGCTTTTGTGTTCTTGCAGTCGATGGCACACAGAAGCGGCCTGGGGCCTGTGCTACTCGCCCTCTTGGCTCTCTCCAGTCTCTCCCTCATCACCCAGGCAAATGATTTGGATCTCAAAGAGTTGGAGAGCGAACTCTTACAGGCGCAAGCACACAAAGCAGACATTTCGAGAGACTTCGCAGGCTCTGTTGTGAAAAGAGAGGCAGCTAAGGAGACGGAGGAGAATGAGGACAATGTCGGAAGCGACAAACGCTTCAGCGCTTTTCGTTCTGACCTCGGGAAACGGTCGCTACTGGACGACCTTGGACTGGACGCCGACGACATTGAGAATCTGAAACGAGGCTACGGATTCAGGTCTGACCTGGGAAAACGAAGCGATGAAGACGACGTTGACGCGAAGCGATACTCCGCTTTCCGGTCCGACCTCGGGAAACGCTACGCCTCCGGATTTCGCTCAGATCTCGGGAAGAGGTACTCCGGATTTAGATCGGACCTCGGGAAGCGTTACAGCGCGTTCCGTTCTGATCTGGGCAAGCGATACTCGGGATTCCGGTCCGACCTCGGCAAGAGGGACGACGACGACTACGAGGCGGACGCGACGAAGCGGTTCAGCGGGTTCCGGTCTGACCTCGGGAAGCGCGAGGAGGGACTCAAGCGACACATGTTCCGAGCCGACCTGGGGAAGCGTTACAACAGTGGCTTCCGGTCGGACCTGGGAAAACGCTTCAGCTCCTTCCGGTCGGACCTCGGAAAGCGTTACAGCGGATTCAGGTCCGACCTGGGAAAGCGATCTGCAGGTGAGTGAGTCTTTCCAGGATTTTCTCCAAACAAGACGATGTCAGCGCTGCTACTGAGATCCGAGTCAGTGTTCACAACGAAGATGTAAATTTACACACCAATCTGGCACGAAATTGAGCGTGGTTTGAAGAAGGGGTGCATCTGTGCGTGACACGTGGAGATTCAACGAGCCCTTTTTTGTCTTGCAGTCTGACTCAAACAACGGGTGAAAACCTTGCTTCGGAACCAAAGACACCAAACAAGTTGCACCCTTTATTGAGGGTACTTGTTGCAAAATTTTGACAGACTTGTTGCTTGAATAGTGCGTAGGAACAGGCCCGTCTCTCCAGAACAATGTTCTAGTGCGTGTGGGGCTCGCATATTTCGCTCTTTTCGTATGAAACCGGCTTCAACAATTTTGCGATCACAGAACCTGTAGAAATTTGCTCTCACCTTACATAAAGGGTTCCTGTTCAATCACACAACTCTTTTCTCGAATTTCGGTCTCGAGAAGTCGTTGTGTGACTTCACAGCAGCAAATTCTCCAGCGTGTGTGAACCCTGACGTCTCGCGAGTTGCACTTGTCATGTCTGAGTATCTGTGCGTGTGTCCCAGCATGAAGCAAGAGAGACACAGAAAAGTGCTAGGACGGGAATGAAGTGATAGACTAACAACGCAATTCAGGACATTCCGACAAGCCATGCAAAAAAGGACAATGCCTCACCACGCGTGCACGCCCACCGGAAAACCTATCACAAACTGCAGGGTCTGACAAGACGAATGCATCCACGACAAAAGGTGATTTGGGATCCATAGTTTATTGATGAGAACAACAGGTGGTTACACAGCCATCAGTGAGGAGCGCGCATCGTGCGGACCCACCCTGGAGGACGAGGTGGATTCTGACCTGCCGCACCGCTCACGTGGTCTTGTCCTTGTCCTGTGTTTCCGAGTCTTGAGTTGATTTTTTGCACAGCAAGTTCTCCAGATGAGACTGTTGAAGCTCCACAATTATGTGAAGCCAACTCTGGTTCGCCAGTTTCTCTGGCTCACGTGTGTCGTGTTGGAGTGCAATTAAAATGTGAGCACACGTGTCGCGAAGTCAAATTTCATTTCTTTATTTCCGTGGTCCTTTCAAAATGAAGGGATCATTCCAGTCTGGATTCAACTTGCACCAATTTGCGGTGAAATTCCAGTTTTCAGTTTGCATGTTTGATTGGTAGGTGTTCGTTTTTGCGAACATGTTGTGAGGGTGTGTCGCCTCGCTGCAAAGGGTGCGGTTAAATTGAACTTATTTAGAGGCGGGTGTTGTTATCCAGAACTCCATCGACATTTGAGTCGCTTCTCTGAAGAAGTTTCCCACATATTGAGTTTCTGACAGACGCACGTAAATCGATCGATGTCGCTGCGGCAAAGGACGTGAAAACGAGTGTTGGTTGCTGTCATGGTTTTCCTTTCAAAAGACGCCAGACATGGGGACCAATTCGTCTTCAAAGGTTCTGCTCATCCGTGTGGTGTGTGACACACGCTCGATTTCCAATCAGTCTTCAGCTTTGAACACGAAGGTTTTTCTGGTGGATATCAAGGGAGATTCCTTTGTCTATGAGAAGGTGCAGAACACACAATTGAACTCACTCCAAAGATAAAGTGAAGAGGTGTCAAATTATTGAGAATACAAAATCGTGACGTGATCTTTGACTTTTTACAGAATTTTTTTGACAAAACAATTGTTTGTGATCATGGGTTTTGGTGACAACAAGGTCCTTGAACTTTGAGCAAAAATTATTCCTGCGGTCGCAGAAAAGATTATTTGATGGAGCATCTGCAAAGGAATGAATTGGTGGCAAGTGTGAAAATGCCAGCACGTCTTGTTTGTGTCAGAAGTTGAAGCGATGTGAAGTTGCGCTGACGACATGATGGATTGAAGCGATCCTGAAGACGACGTGTCACTTATTTGAGCTAACAAACCCGTCTTGTGCATGTCAGGCAAGACACCCGCGTCAACCACTGTGTGACAATGCCAAGGTGCTCGCTGAGTAAGTTGCCAGAGGCGTGTGCAGATCGCTCTGGATGTTTTCGCTCCATTCAAGGTTCCTGAAGTTTGGGAATACACACAATACAAGGAAAGGCATCCTCTTCCACAAGTTGTTCCGACTTGTATGAGTGTGTGTCAATCTTCTGCCGCAAGAGCGAAGCAAACACCTCACGGGAACTCTTCTGCAACATTCGAGTGCACGAAACAAGAAAAGGATGCCACATACAGTCAAGTCTGAGGCAAGAAGCCCAATCTCATAAAGGATCTTATAATTTCACAGAATGCAACTGCTTCAGGAATCTCACGCAAAGTTCCTCGGTTCGTTGGCCACAAGAATCTGTGTTTTCGAGTGTTGTCCGAATGTTGTTGAACGAGTCAGTGCGTGCCTCTACCTCAGGGAGTGGTATGTTTGCAGAATTCTGAGGACACATTTGGAACTGCGGCCTTCTCGAAGACGCGACAGGCTTCAGGCTTCAGTCCCTGCAGACATTTCCTTTCCAAGTTGGGAATTGACCCAAAACACACAGATCAGTGATAAGACATTGACCGAAGAAAAGGCGTGCACTCGTGAACGCAAGGGGTGTGGGGTTGTGCCCTCTGTGTGTGTGTGTGTGTGTGTGTGTGTGTGTGTGTGTGTGTGTGTGTGTGTGTGTGTGTCCTGCACCGACGCAGAAAGGTTTTGGGTCCTCATTGGAGAGAAGGACTGAATGTGGTTTTTGGCCTCATGCAGCCCCCTCCCCACAAGATTCAGAAAACATTCTGCGCAGTTTTCCAGTGAGTCCATTCTCAATGCTTTTGTTATTGCAGCTCTGCGTTGTGAAGGCAGGGACAACAGTGTTTCTTTCGTGTTCTTATCACAATCTGTTCTTCGCAATTTGACGAGCACAATGGTTTCTCTGGAAACAGTGTGGATTGGGACACAAAAGTTTCGGGAAAAGGGCTTTCAAATTCTACATCCACACTTTTCCGGCTTGCTTTCTCCACAACTGAACAGCTCTCGTGTGTTTCTGTTTTCAGAGGCAGCAGCGGCCGACAGCAGCGCTTAAACTGCGCGAAATCCCCCGCCCTGGTCAACCGAGATGGAAACCGTCATCAAGAAAACACGCTTTTGTTTAGTCGTAACGTCACATTAGGGTTGACACTTCTGCTCAAAGGAAGCGAAATTGAAGAGCACCGCGCTCTTTGAAGAGCTGGTTCTGTTGAAAACAAAAGCAAAGCTGTGTCAATCAGAAAAACAATTAACGCAATTATGAGAGATGTCCCATGTTGAATGCAAGGGCTCTGCCTCCCTCAAGGCTCCAATGCACACAATCGTCCTTTCAAATCTTTATGTGTAAATTTGATCAAAGATGTTCTGGGGGAAACATTACAGTTCTGACCTGGAGCTAAAGTAACGCGGGATACGAGGCTCCGATCCGAGTTGCATTCAACATGGGATATCTTTGGAACTTTCGGGTGAAATTTGTTTTGAATCGTCATGCAGAAAGAAAAGGTTCCGTCAAAATGTCGATTGAAACAAGTTCACCTTACCATCCCATATTCTGGTAATGTTTCCCCCTGTAACACAAAAAAATTCGCAAGTTTTTGTCAACACCTTGCACACTTCTCGCACGACCAGTGTAGTTTTCTGTGACCAAACCATTTCAATGCACTTGATGCCTGGAAGAGGACAAGAGAAGCTCAACACCAAATGCAACGAATGTTCAACATCCACAAGTGTTGTGTAAAGACACCGTGTCCGTTTGGACGCAACCATTTTGAATTTGACTCTTTCATGTACACTATATCCAATAGGTGAATAAAGTCTTGGAGCAGACCTTCGTGTACTCGGTTTCACTTTTTTCAGAGAAAAAAAATCATCAAAAGTTATCTCATTTTGATGATTTTTCGCAACAAAATAGAAAGTATGAAATGCAGTTATTTTGATTCAATAAACTTTTTTGAAGAAAACCAAATCTTGTTTTGTGAGAACTTTTCAGAAGTTTCGCACGCTTGGGTGTGGTGAGCTCTTAGTTTCGTCGTTCTCTCGGTTTCCGTTCCCGACACACACGCGCACACACACACACTCAAACGCACACACACACACACACACACACACACACACACACACACACACACACACATTCACGCACATGTACGTAGGGTCACAGAAACAATGCAGCCTGATCGCTGCGAACAAAACCTCGTCTTCCGAGAAACCGGTTCGTTTTCGTACATCACTTGTCAGTCAGACGGGCGCAGAGAACGGCCATTTCTAAATTGTTTTCGTCATCACGCATGCCTCACAGGTTTCTGGAGGATTTCTCTCTTCGTGTCAACCACAGACAAAAACAGAAAACCTGCAACAAGAAGACGAAGAAGATACAGTCCTGACTAGCAACGGGTTTTACTGAAGAAAACGCATTGCATGCATCAAAAACATTTGCGCAATGCGTAAGGACACAAAAAAACTTCAAGATGCAATCGTACAATCGTTAATTCCTCATCACGGGCAGAGTTCTTGGACGTCAAAATCATTAGCTATTTCGTACTGAGCAATTTTTTCTGTGGAGATGAAAGAAGATGGTGTGTGCGCACGATGACAATGGGCTCCACCCATTGAAACAGCTGCCTGAGACGTAATAAAGAAACTCCGGAGCGTGCGGCCGCTTTGGAGGAGTCGTTACAGCCGTTGTTCAGCCGAAGCTGTGAGCGCAAATGATAGCAATTATCTCAAGTAATTTCTTAAACAAATACTCAGAATAGCGGGCGTGGGAAGTGGTTCAATTAGGTTCACATTCCTCAGATCTGCACACATTCCAACTGGTTTTGAAGAACAAAGTTGGCAGAACCCGAAGAAAGGGCGACTCTTGAAAACTTTGTTGTGGTGAAGAGTGGGTTCGTTTGCTGTGGTGTCATCACCTGACGACACACCTACACCCACACCCACGCTCACCCATCGCGGTTCACACCCACACCCACACCCACGCTCACCCATCGCGGTTCACACCCACACACTTCACAAATTCCAAATTCGTCCTCCTGAGATCCCACACGCAATCCAGTTTTGCGGAGGCGGGCGCCAAACGCGGAAAGTGTGAAGGCCATTTTTGCACAGAAATTGCGGATTGTGTTCGTGTTTCTCAAAATGTAATCATTTCAGTCACGGAAAACAATCCCTGCCCAATTATCAAGTGATTTACCACGTGACTGAGCGAACCATTCATTCTGGACAGCAGAACCATCGTAATGTCAAGGCCAATTAGTGAGGCGCTGCGTCTGGCCTCGGATCCGAGGAGCGTCCGGTCAAACCATAAAATCGCGACCGCAGCTTCAAATGAGTGGAATTTGTAAACAACAGTTCTCTGGTTCACTATGTGTGTGTGTGTGTGTGTGTGTGTGTGTGTGTGTCTGTCTGTCTGTCTATCTGTCTGTCTGCTTGTATGTGCGTGTGTGTATGTGTGTGTGCGTGAGCCCGCGCGCGTACCAAAGTGGCCACGAAGGCTGCTCTTCTCCTTTTGTAGCTGTCTGTCTGTCTGTCTGTCTGTCTGTCTGTCTGTCTCTGTCTGGGTCTTTCTTTCTCTCTCTCTTTCTCTCTCTCTCTCTCTCTCAGATACACAAGTCCAACTGTCCCACACAGAGAATTGTTGAATGACCTAAAAAGTTGGAAGTCTGTACGTAGACATGGGTCCCCTTACACACACACACACACACACACACACACACACACACACACACACACACACACACACACACACACACACACACAATGAACGGTTCTAAAGCCGGAGAGCACTCTGCAGTGGCGGTTGGATGGACGAAATCTGATGGTCCCCAGCGTGACGAGAGAAACTCGTGTGAAACCACAATGGATTCCTCGAGTATTTATTCGGACATTGCACGGCACAATAAACATCTTATTGGCTGCTCGGATTACTGCACAGACCGGACACACTCCTAATAGAATAAGCTTGGTGGGAAATTGATCTATTTCAGGCGAGTTTGCAGAGTTAATGACACATTAAGAACGGCAGAAATTCTGCAAAGCAGTTGGACAGATTTATCACTGGGAGACATATTGACGATCTAAATCTCCGTTACTGTCTCGCGCGATTCGGAATATCAATGCTGCTCCAATACATTTGAAAACGTAGTCTGATCATCACA